>Ga0256406_1001569_pt1 | contig 36238 bp, 36 predicted proteins | sample RumenRJG_03DNA_FD_185986 | JGI IMG/M metagenome (GOLD analysis project Ga0256406, IMG submission 185986) | Bovine rumen microbial communities from Lethbridge, Alberta, Canada - RJG_03 | ecosystem: Host-associated > Mammals > Digestive system > Stomach > Rumen | place: Canada: Alberta | collected...
CATGATAGAAAAAGGTAGGAACATGTAATGTAAAGGATTGATATTTTTATGATAAATAACTTGACATTCAGTATAGAAAGCATATACTCAAGACAAGACAAGACAAGACAAGACAAGACAAGACAAGACAAGACAAGACAAGGGCTTAGTTTGCCCTTTTTTAAGTTCAGTTAATAATAAGGCACCCGACAAATCCTACGGATAACTTCGTGGGAGTTGCCGGGTGTCTTTTTATTATAAAAGTATTGATTTTTCATTTCTGGTAATTAGCAGACCGGAATGAATGATGCAAACTAAAAATATTATAGACGAGGAGAGTGATGCAAGTATGAATCAAAAAAAGAAACTAAGTAGAAAGGTGATAAGCTATGTACTGACACTTGTGATGGTGTTTAGTACATTAACCGGAATCGTACTGGGAATGAGCATAACGGCGCAGGCGGCGGATACAACAGAGCTCACCACAGGAACGACCACATGGGTAAACGGTGACTACGTTGTACCCGCAGACGGTGTGACCATCAGCGGTCATATCACTGTCAAAGGTATAGTGAATCTGACATTAACAGAAGGCGCTACGCTGACGGCAAACATGGGAATCACATTAGGTCAGAACGCAAGGCTCAATGTCAGCGGCGAAGGCGCAATGGTGGTAAAGGGCTCAAACGAAAATACTAATTCAACCGTTGCCGGTACCGGTAAGCTGGTGCTAAAAAGCGGAACACTGACAGCCACAGGTGGCAATGGTCAAAGTTTTTCGAGCGGGGTGCAAACAACAGGAAATACCGGTGGTGTGGCTATTAATGGTGCAGTAACCGTAAACGGCGGAACACTGGCAGCTACAGGTGGAGATGGAGGTAGTATTAATGGTCATACTATGAGTAATGTTAAAGGAGGCGCCGGCGGCGCAGCCATCGGCGGAGCTGTGACCATCAACGGTGGAACAGTGACAGCCACAGGCGGAAATGGCGGTAGTATTACAATTACTAACTGGGGTGAGAGTAATAAAGGCGGTAACGGTGGCGCAGCCATCGGCGGAGCTGTGACCATCAACGGTGGAACACTGACAGCCACAAAAGGTGATAACGGTACTTTAAATATAAAGAATGGTAGTTCAAATTATGCCGGTACCGGCAGCGCAGGCTACGACGGCACGCTGACCCTCGGAGCGAATGTAAAGCTGTATGAGGGTACTGATAATACAGGAACTGTCCTTGATGATAATGACAGCGACAGCCGTGTGTATTCCGGTGAGAAGAAGGCAAATATGTATGCTTATGGTTCTGATGTTGATGCAGTAGCTGACAAGAGTGAACTGAATGATGCAATCACTGTAGCAGAAAAATGGTATGGCAGGATTAAGAATAATACTGATTATACAGACATCGCAAGCGCACTCAAAACTGCGATTGACACTGCAAAGGCAGTTGCGGATAATGACGAGGCAGGCCAGGACGTTGTTGACACGGCGACTCAAAATCTTATAACTGCAATACTATCAGCAGAAGCATCGATATCAATGGGAACAACATGGGAAGAAGAAACCTACGTTGTGCCGATATTTGGTGAGACGATTGCGGGTCATATCACCGTCACCGGCACTGTAAATCTAATTCTGACAAAAGGTGCTACGTTGACAGCAAACGCAGGTATCACGTTAAACGATGGTGCAACCCTCAATGTCAGCGGCGATGGTGCAATGGTTATCAACGGCACGAGTGGAAATACGAATTCAACAGTTGCAGGCAGTGGTGTGCTTGTACTGAATAGCGGAACGCTGACAGCCAACGGCGGCAACGGCGGCAACATTGGGGTTAGACAAATGGATGTCACTGCAAATGCCGGTGGTGCAGCTATCAACGGTAATGTCATCGTAAACGGCGGAACATTGACAGCCACAGGTGGTAACGGTGGCAGCATTGGAAATTACTCCATAGACTGTACAAGTGGTGCCGGAGGTGCAGCTATCAACGGTGCTGTTACTGTAAACGGTGGAACACTGACAGCAACAGATGGTACCAAAGGAACTAGTGGAAATGCCTATGGTTGTACTTTAGGTGCCGGTGGTGCAGGCTACAGCGGCACGCTGACCCTTGGCAAAGGTGTGAAGCTGTATGAGGGTACTGAAGCAAACGAAGAAAAACTTCTTGATGGCAATGACAGTGCCAGCCATGTTTATGAAGGTGAAAAGAAAGCCAAGATGTTTGCTATTGCTGAGGGACCTGATAAGACAGCGCTGGATGATGCGATCACCGCAGCAGTAACGCTGTATGACAGCATTAAGAACAACAACGATTATATAGACATAGCAAGCACACTCAAAACTGCAATAGACGCTGCAAAAGGTGTTGCAGAAAGTGACGAAGCAGACCAGGACGCTATTGACGCAGCTAAAACTGCTATTACAACTGCAAAGACTACAGCTGAAACAGCGAAAAAGAATATTGACGACACAAAGGCAGCCAATGCGGTGATCGAAAAAATCAACGCTCTTCCACTTGCAGGCGATGTGACCGCTTCTGACAAGTCAGCCATCGAGGAAGCAAGAGAAGCATATGATAAACTGACCGATGATCAGAAAGAAATCGTCAATAAAGACGCAAGCATTCTTTTATACCTCCAAGCTGCAGAGGAGGCTCTTGCAGCTTTACCGGAAATACTTGATAGTACATCCACAACATGGAATAAGAATGCTACTATCACAGATAACTTAATAACCATAGATGACAAGGTTACTGTTACTGCTGATATAACACTGACAATACCGGAAGGAAAGACACTGACCGTTAATGGTGGAATTGATGCAGGTGAATATACTGTAACTGTTGCCGGCAAAGGTATGCTGGTTGTTACGGGTACCAATGGTACAGAAGGCACAAATGGCACAAGCAATGGAGGTGCCGGAAGTGATGGATTCAAAGGAAATATCATCGTTGATGGTGCTACAGTCACCGTGACAGGCGGTAACGGCGGTAATGTCACGGGCAGTTATGTAATTAGTGGTAGCAACGGTGGAAATGGTGGTAACGGTGTGGCTGGCAACATTACTGTCAACAGCGGCTCAGCCACTGTAACAGGCGGTAATGGTGGTACTGGAGGGAGTGGAAGACGTTCTGGCAGTTCTGGCAGCACTGGCATTGCTGTCACCGGAACAATTACAGGACCAACCGTTGAAGAAAGTGCAGATAACAGTACATGGACAAAAATTGAGTCCGGAGCATCTTCAACAAAGAAGTATATCAAAGTATCCGAGGCTACGGCGGAAGTAGTTAAATCTAAGATCGATGCTCTGCCGAACGCTGATGAAGTTACAATTGAAGATAAGACTGACATTCAAAAAGCAAGAGATGCATATAATGCACTTGATGACACAGAAAAAGGTAAAATAACTGAAGATACATTAAAGAAGCTAACAGATGCAGAAGATGCCCTTGCAGCAGCAGAAGCAAGCAATGTGATTAATGCGCTTCCAAGTGCGGCTGATATAACTACTGCAAATAAAGAAGCAGTTGAAGCGGCAAGAAAAGCATACGATGATTTAACAGATGCTCAGGAAGCATATGTTTCAGCAGATACACTTAAGAAACTGACGGATGCAGAGGATGCGCTTGCAGCAGCAGAAGCAAGCAATGTGATTAATGTGCTTCCAAGTGCGGCTGATATAACTATTGCAAATAAGGAAGCAGTTGAAGCGGCAAGAAAAGCATACGATGATTTAACAGATGCTCAGGAAGCATATGTTTCAACTGATACACTCAAGAAATTGACAGATGCAGAGGAAGCATTAAAAGAGCTTACTGACAAAGCGGCAGCAGATTCAGTAACAGATACAATTAATAAACTTCCTGCAAGTGACAAGGTAGCAACCACAGATAAGGCAGCCATCGAAGCAGCAAGAAAGGCATATGATGCTCTTACAGCAGACCAGAAGGCTAAAGTAACTCCTGAAACTCTTAAGAATCTTGAAGCAGCCGAGAAGGCTCTTGCAGCAGCAGAAAAGAAAGAGACAGATGACACAGATGCTGCAAAGAAAGTAACAGATGCAATCAATGCCCTTCCTGCAAGCGACAAGGTAGCAACCACAGATAAGGCAGCAATCGAAGCAGCAAGAAAGGCATATGATGCCCTTACAGCAGAACAGAAGGCTAAAGTAACTCCTGATACTCTTAAGAATCTTGAAGCAGCCGAGAAAGCACTTGCGACAGCAGAGAAAAAAGAAGCTGCTGATACAGATACAGCAAAGAAGGTAACAGATGCCATCAATAAGCTTCCTGCAAGTGATAAGGTAGCAACCACAGATAAGGCAACAATCGAAGCAGCAAGAAAGGCATATGATGCCCTTACAGCAGAACAGAAGGCTAAAGTAACTCCTGATACTCTTAAGAAGCTTGAAGCAGCCGAGAAAGCACTTGCGACAGCAGAGAAAAAAGAAACAGATGATACAGATGCAGCAAAGAAAGTAAATGATGCAATAGGTAAGCTTCCTGCAAGTGATAAGGTAGCAACTACAGATAAGGCAGCCATCGAAGCGGCAAGAAAGGCATACGATGATCTCACCGATGATCAGAAGGCGCAGATCGCTCCCGAAACGCTGAAAAAATTGGCCAACGCCGAATCTGCCCTTGCGGTAGTGGAAGTAAACGAAGCAATCAACGCACTTCCCGCAAGCGGTAAAGTGACAACGGCTGACAAGGCGGCTATCAAGGCTGCAAGAGCAGCTTACGACGCCCTGACTGCGGAGCAGAAGGCAAAAATATCTGCCGACACCCTGAAGAAGTTGACCGACGCAGAGGCTGCGCTGGCAGCGGCAGAAAATGCCACCTCTCCTCAGACCGGCGATAACAGCCACATGGGTCTTTGGATCGCGCTGATGATGTTCTCTCTGCTCGGCATTGCGGCAACCCTCCTGTTCGGCAGAAAGAAAAGAGTATTTGGCAAATAACCAAAACGCAGCATAACGCACATCGCGGCGAAGCAGAAATGCTCCGCCGCGATTTTTCTCTCTGCAGTGAAACTGCCCTCACGTGAAAGTGGGGGCAGTTTTCGAATATGGATTTGCTATGCTTCGTCCTTGATTACGCCAAACGGTTCGGTCATCAACCGGACGCCGAGTCGGAAGCCGTAGGAGAACGCTTCGACCTCTGCCGTGGCGTTCATTTCCCTTACCGCCGAAGCATATCTTTCAAACAGTTCGGCTTGTTCGGGGGATAAAGAAGCGCTGAGTCTTTCCTGATCCTTCACCACAATGCGAAGCAGGTTTTTGTAATCTTTATTTCCCTCAAGGAATTCTTCGACCGGATGGACGTTTCCGTACCACAAGTTTTCAAGTATTGTCATGCGAACACCACCTCGCTTTCCACGATCTCCTCGGCGCGGTTACGGATGTTGTTCATGCGGCGCACCCATTCCATCTGGTCGGCGGCTTTGAGCTGTTCGGTTACGTCCTCAGCTTGTTTCATTTGCTCAACCAACTGAGAAAACAGTTCTTCCGCTTGCCGGTCAACCTCTTCGATCTGCTCTTTCAACTTGCCCGACAGCATAAGCCCCGAATAGGTGACCCGCTTATGATTACGCAGATAATCGTGATACATCATCCCGAATCTGCCGACCTTTGGTGCCTCCGGCGCTTCAAGACAGGGATAATAGTAGTCGCCTATCAGTTCATACTTCAGCCCGGTTCTTTCGTCTGTAATATACTTTTTCATTTGAGTAATCCTCCGATAAGTTTGATTTCACTCCGCAATCCCCGTGTTTGCCGTCTAAAACACGTTTTGCTTCGTTTTGTCCTTATCGCGGCTCACTCATGAAGAAGACTTCATTCCCGCTAAAAATGAAATTATTAGTGATATAAAAAGGTTAGGATTACAGATTAATAAAGATAAAATAGAGTGCGGTTTGCTTAGTCAGCCGTTTTCATATTTGGGTTATAGTTTTTCTAATAAATATATCACTGTAAGGAATAGTAGTGTCCTGAGAATAGAGAATTCTATTGAAGAATTGGTCAGAGAGCTACGAAATAATCATAGGTATCTTGAGTGGAAATTAAATCTTAAAGTTACGGGATTTATAATTGATGATAATAAGTATGGATGGATGTTTTTTTATTCACAGATTACAGAAACCTCTGTTTTGCATCATCTAGATTGGGTAGTTAATAAGATTCTTGAACGATATAATGTTCAAAGTAAAATTAGACCTAAAAGATTTGTTAGGACGTATTTTGAAATAGTAAGAAATTTACATGAAACTACGTATATCCTTAATTTGAATAATTATACGATTGATGATAAAAAGCGAGTCCTAATTGATATTTATGAGCAACCAATGGAAGAATTTGATGAGATGGATGATGCTGATATTGAAAGACTATTTAGAAGAATAATGAAAAAAGAGATTCGAGATATTGAAAAAGATATTGAACATTTTTCGTGATATTAAATATTAACGTCTGGTCTATTGGGGCAGACGTTATTTTTATGTCTGGAAGTTTGCGTAACTTGTGCTCCATTGGAGCATAAGTTGAATACGTAGAACGCAGATTCATTTTGGGTTTTAGGGGAACTCTAAAGCGGGCGACATAGGAGCACGGAAAATTTGCGTGAAGGGGGGCATGCACCTTTATGCGTATCCTGTTATTTTTTGAAAATTTGCAGTGGCCAAGGAGTTCGACTATTCCGAAAAATCGTAATGGATTTGCAGATGCCCTATTTATAAGGTCTTCAGAGGACGGAGTATCCGTCGTATGGGATGACCGTTCGGATGATCTGTAGTGGCTGTTTTGATAGTTTTAAGATTGGTACGACCAATGGTCAGTTCATTGCGCGAGCTGCCTGCAAATGCCTTAAAATAAATGATTGTAGGTAATTTGTGTAGTATAATAATTGATAGATAATTTAAAAGCCAAAAGTTGAAGGGGCATTGTATGAAAAAAGAAAAAGAATATCTTATCGATAATGCTCGCCTTATGTCAGAGTGGAATTGGGAAGAAAACGACAAAAGAGATTTAGATCCTCGAAAACTAACAGCAGGAAGCGGGAAAAAACCGAATTGGATATGTTCTAAAGGGCATCATTGGGATGCAGCTATTTCACATAGAGTAAGTCGAAATTCTAGTTGTCCATATTGCTCAAATAAAAGAATACTTGCCGGATTTAACGATTTAAAATCACAATATCCAGAGTTGATGAAAGAGTGGGATTTTGATAGTAATGCGATTGATCCGTCTACTGTAGCGTTAAAGTCAAATAAAATTGCAAATTGGATATGTCCTAAAGGTCATAAGTATTCTAAAGCAATATATCAACGTGTGGAAGGAGCGGATTGCCCAATTTGTATGAGAGCAAGGCGGACATCATTTCCGGAACAATGTTTCTTCTTTTATACCAAACAAGTTTATCCAGATGCAGTGAATAGTTATAAAGAAATATTTGATAATCAGATGGAGTTGGATATATATATTCCTTCTATAAGAACTGGCATCGAGTATGATGGTATCTTTTGGCATGGAAAAAATGCATTTGAGAGGGAGCAAAAAAAGTATAGAATTTGTAAGGAACATCAGATTCGGTTATTTAGGATTAAAGAAGGCGCTTTTAATGGTTTTTCCGATGTTGCAGACAGAATATGGTATATTCCGACAAAATATAGTTATGACGTTTTAAATTTTTATATAAATGAGTATTTGAAGTTTTTAACGTTTGATGGTCGTAAACTTCCGGATGTAAATGTTAAGAGGGATAAAGTGAAAATAATGGAGTATAAGGCGTTGAAGCTTGAAGATTCATTATTGATTCAGAATCCGGAGGTCGCAAATGAGTGGCATCCCACAAAGAATGGAGGATTAACACCGGACTTATTTGCTTCAGGAAGTGCCGAATTAATTTGGTGGAAATGCTCTAAATGCGGAAATGTGTGGAAGACATCTATTGTTAATAGAACAAAGGGGCATGGGTGTAATAAATGTGCAAATCCAAAACGTAAAAAAACAAAGAAACAAACATTGCTATCAAAACGCGGGTGCCTTGATAAAGAGTGGTGTCTTTTAGATTGGGATTATGAACTTAATGATCATGGCCCTGAGTATTATACGAATGGAAGTGGTGAAGAAGTTAATTGGAAGTGCCATGTTTGTGGTTATCGCTGGAAGGCTGTTATTTGTGATAGATCACGAGATTACAAAAATGGGTGTCCCTTGTGTTCCGGGAAAGTAATTGTTAAGGGAGTAAATGATCTTCCCACTGTTCGTCCGGATTTGATGAATGAATGGAACTATGATGCGAATTCAGAAATAGATCCAACAACAGTTGGATGTGGAAACCATTTATATGTTTCGTGGAAGTGCCAAAAATGCGGTTACATTTGGAGCGCACAGGTATATAATCGGGCAAATGGTAAAGGGTGCCCTTGTTGTGCCAACAGAGTTGTAGTTCCAGGAATTAATGATTTGGCAACAACACATCCAGAATTAGCAGAAGAATGGCATCCGACAATGAATGTCATAAAACCATCAGAAGTAACAAAGGGACAATCTAAAAAGATATATTGGTGCTGTAAATCTTGTGGGAATGTATGGTTAGATACAATTAATCATCGTACAAACGGACGAGGTTGTAGTGAGTGCAAGAAAATGAAGCACAAATAGCTCCACTTCTGGTCCAATGGACCAGAAGTTCCTTTTATTAGAATAAGTCTTTTGTAAAGTCTTGGATAAAAGCTTTTACATCCTCATATGAGAAGTCATCGCTTATAAGATTCTTAGTTGTTTTTTCGTAATCATCTGCGTAGAAATCTTCGTCGCAGAATTTCTTTATCAGCTCGGATATATTGATACTTTCATCTGCGGCAGGAGCAATGTTATTTTTCATGCCTTGACGGTGAGCACGAACTTCTAAGATGAGTTTATGAAAATCATTATCTACTGTAACTTCTTTAGATATTTTGTAAATATCATAGAGATGTCTGGAGTTACGAGCTGCTTTGTGTTGGATGTAGTAATCACAAAGGGCGAATATCTTGTCGATTAATGTTCGTTCCAATGATTGTACTCGCATTGTAAATGGAGTGAGCTCGTATTCTTCAAGTAAATCAGGTTCTTCATCTTTTAGTGCTTGATAGATATAGTTGCTGATTTTGTGTTCTACAGTCGGAAATGCATATGACATAAGAGCTGTTTCCAATTTTACATAGGTGGCCAGAAATGGGTCTTCGATAATTGACCTATAGGCCATATCGTAATGATTGTAATCTTTATCGCTTTCAATAGAATCCCAATTTGTAATTTCTAAACCTAATTCATCAGCTATGGGCTTTAGGATGTTGTATTTAAGCTTTTTACGTCTGCTTTCTCCTAAATGCTCTGTGAAGGTGATATCAATATCTTCTGAAAAACGGTCTATTACACCGTACGCTTTTGAAAGAGAGGTGCCACCTTTAAAGCAAATCGGATATTCACATGTGGAGAGTTTTTTAAGTATGATTGTAACGTAGTAGTCTTTTTCTACGATATCCTGAGCCTGGCCAATACGTTCAGCTGTAAGAGCAACGATATCATTAAATAATTCTTTGTCATTATGCAAGTACATTGTCTAACTTCAATTCATAATAAAATCTAAAAGCAGTTAATGGAAAGTGTCGAATATAATGATCTATATCATCTCTTGTAATCTTATATGCTTCAATATATTTTAAAAAACATTTTCTTACGTCATCATAATCGTAGTCTGAATAAGTATCAAGATTCGATAGCAGATCCAACATCTGAAGAATGTGTACATTTTCATTAGTTATCGAGATTAGTGGCTTTTTGACTTTAAATCTTCTGTTGCCAATCTTAACATCTCTGGGAGCGGAGTTCGTGTTGTTGCTTACAATTTCTACTACTTGGGGAACCTGTGTAGATATGCCAAGCTGGTTCGCAAATGTGTTACCGGAATAGTATCCATCAATCTTTCCGTTTTTTGAAATATATTTATATTTTGCTATCGTATCAGCTGTAGGACCTACTGCAGATTTTAGCCTGGTTTTCTTTGGAATATAGTAGATGCCATTGTCGTATTTAGCCAGTAAGCCTTTTTTGCATAAAGACGTTAGCTGCTGAGTAAGTGCAGATTTTGATATCTCTCCGTCATAAATATCGGAGAAGAATATTGGCTCGCCTTCTTTATATTTTTCAGTAAGTAATTCATAAATCATATTATCACTACCTAAACAAAATGCAATTGTTTATATAATTTGTTAAGTTAACTGTATCACGTATTACAGAAAAGTCAAATGCGTAGCCGATGGTAGGACCTACGACGAGATTAAGAGATATCTCATGGAAGAATGTGACAGACCGGAGTCGACAGCACGAGCTAAGATTAATGCTTTTCAGGCGGCAGATGATAATCTCTATAGCTATCATAGATCGGATAAGAAGGTCTATTTCGATTATGACAAGTTCAATGATTTAGAAGATGAGATTGATCATTGGCTGGATATCGAGACTAATGATTATCGCGGTGAGCAGCTTGCACAGTTAAAAAAGCAGTTTGAAGAAATTAAGCAAGAAGCGGCATCATGGGAGTGCAATTACTTCAATAACAAGAAATTGCGGGAGTCTCAGCAAAGGAATGCCCATAAGCGATTGATTGATACGAAGCAGAAAGCATTGAATGATATTTCTTGTATCAGTGAGCAGATATCGACTCTGACAGATAATATGGATGTGAGACTTCAGCTTTTGGAGAATCGTTCTTCGCTGGAACGTGGTCTTTCCTTTGTAGACAGAGTAAAGCTTTTTATCCAGACGAAGTTTGGTCTTATTCCGATGAGGGAACTTTCGCACATGGAGGCGCAGCTTATTCAGTTATACGGGCAGGTCACAAAGATTAAGACACGCTATGAAGAGGAATTAGAGGCAGATGGTATTTCAAAGGAGGGAGCTAATGGATGATGTGATTATAGATATTCAGGGAATAGAGTTCCCTCCTGAAACCGAGGAGTGGGCGATTGCGCTGGCATCTTTTGATGTGATGAAAAAGCTTTGCGAAGAAGGAAGGATTTCAAAGGAAGAATTGGAATTCATCGCAAAAAAGCGTGAATACGAAGTATTCGAGGTTGATAAGAGCTGATGTCTTGGTTAAAATGTTATTGATAATTTTTATTTCGGTAAAAATTAGTCTCCAAACCTGAGAAGCAATAAATGCACGGATAATCTGATTTTTCAGATTCAGCTAAGAAGGTGACAGTATTGTCCGCTATCTGGTGCGTGGTTGCTGCTATGGAATTCAGGTAGAAAGGAGATAATAGTCATGGCAAAAGGTGTATCATCTAAGACACACAGTCAAAAAGAATTGGATAATTACGCTAATCAGCATAATCCAAACAATAAGGCCTACAAGGCAAGAGTTGCTAATGATCAGGCGACTAAGAAACAGTCTAAGAAAGCATTAGCAAATCAGGCTAAGAAGCGTGCAAAACGCCAGGCTGAATTCGATGAGAAATATGGTCTTTCTTATCCGCTTGATTGGATGTGTTATAGCAATCCATATGATTTTGACTAATCATGAAAGCAAGAGAGCATCAATCTATTATGGTTGGTGCTTTTTTGTTGTAGTTTTTTAATTTTGAGAAAGAGCTTCTAGTGCAGTCGCATTAGGGGCTTTTTTTAATGCGCGCATTTTCAAAGTTCAGTCGACGGGGCTTTGGAAGGACAACTAAATACAAAGAAACCAAAAACAATTTTTTAAGAAAACAGGAGGATTTTATTATGGCATTTTTCAACTCAGCAGTAGGCGTACTTCAGACACTCGTTATCGCACTTGGTGCAGGTCTTGGAATTTGGGGCGTTGTAAACCTCATGGAGGGTTACGGCAATGACAACCCTGGAGCTAAGTCTCAGGGCATGAAGCAGCTCATGGCCGGTGGTGGTGTTGCCCTCATCGGTACTACACTTGTTCCACTTCTTTCCGGACTTTTCTAATCCGGCCTATCACCAACAAAAATCAGGAGGGGCAGTGTAACAAGCTGCCCTTCCCTGAGAAAGGAGGCAATCGTTGGAAAGTTTGTTAGAAAAACTGACTGATTGGCTCAAAGACATGCTGGTAGGTGGAATTATGGATAATCTCACATCTACATTTTCAACTTTGAATCAGAAGATTGGAGAAGTAACAGCACAGGTAGCACAGACTCCGGACCAGTTCCAGCCTACGGTTTATAACCTCATCAGGAACTTGTCGGAGAATGTGATTCTACCCATAGCAGGAATTATTCTTACGTTTATTGCCTGTTATGAGCTGATACAGCTGGTCATTGCTCACAACAATCTGGCAAACTTTGAAACCTGGATCTTTTTCAAGTGGGTATTCAAGACCTTTGTTGCAGTAACGCTGATTACAAATACCTTTAATATCACCATGGCAGTCTTTGACGTAGCACAACATGTGGTCAATCAATCAGGATCACTTATCGCTGGAAGCACCGCAGTGGACGGTTCAACTCTGGCAACCATGCAAACCACATTGGAAGCAATGGATGTGGGACCGCTATTTGGCATATTCCTACAGTCCTTTGCTGTGAAGTTCTTATTTGAGATTTTATCGATTCTGATCTGGGCTATTGTATATGGACGAATGATAGAGATCTACCTGACCATCAGCCTTGCTCCGATTCCATTTGCAACTTTCGGCAATAGAGAGCAGAGCATGATTGGACAGAACTACCTTAGATCCCTTTTTGCACTTGGCTTCCAGGGATTCTTAATCATGGTATGCGTAGCAATCTATGCAGCCCTGGTACAGACAGTTTCATTTTCATCGGATATCATGGGCTCTTTGTGGAATGTCCTTGGTATCACATTACTTCTTGCATTCACTTTGTTTAAGACAGGTTCTATTGCAAGATCTGTATTCCATGCACATTAGCTGTCATGATTTTGAGAAACAAAATCATGATCTATCTGAGCTCCATTGCCGAAGGCAATTTTCAGATGGAGCGAAGTTCACGTTAAGGAGGGAAATAAATGGCATCTTATATTCCGGTGCCTCGTGATCTCACGAAGGTAAAGAGTAAAGTGGCATTCAACCTCACCAAGCGTCAGCTCATCTGCTTCTGTATAGCTGCAGCTATCGGTGTTCCAACCTTTTTCCTTTTGAAAAAGATCGGAGACTCAACCTTTGCAGCTATGGGCATGATGATTGTAATGATGCCGCTGTTTTTCTTTGCAATGTACGAAAAGAACGGACAGCCACTAGAGGTATTCTTGCATCACTTTATTCAGGCAACATTTATCAGGCCGAAGATCAGGCCTTACAAAACAGATAATTATTACGCTGCCCTGATGAGGCAGGAGAAAGCAGAGAAGGAGGTAGAAAAAATTGTTTCTGAAAGCGAAAAAAGAGACATCGCAATGCCGGCAGGGTTATCGAGAGCAGACCAGAAAAGAGTAAGAGCCGTCATCAAAGAAGCTCAGAAAAATGATGGTGTTCCCAGAACAGCTCAGCAGAGCATTCCGTTTGACAGGATGTTTAAGGATGGCATTTGCAGAATAGGCAGCGATTATTATACAAAGACGATTCAGTTTCAGGATATCAATTATCAGTTGGCACAGCAGGAGGATCAGACGGAGATTTTTGAGGAGTGGTGTAGCTTCCTGAATTTCTTTGATAGTTCGGTTCACTTTGAGCTTAGCTTCATGAATATGGCAACGGATGCAGAGAAGTTTGAAAAGTCCATTGCCATACCACATCAGAACGATGGATTCAATGAAGTCAGGGATGAGTATACCGGCATGTTAAAGCGTCAGATGGAAGCTGGAAATAATGGCCTTACCAAGACCAAGTATTTATCCTTTGGTATTCATGCAGAGTCTATGAAAGCAGCAAAACCAAGACTTATTCATATCGAGATGGATCTTCTTAACAACTTCAAGAGACTTGGTGTACAGGCTAACACACTAAACGGCGCAGAGCGCTTAGAGCTTATTCACCAGCAGTTTCATATGGGAGATGATGAGAAGTTCTTCTTCGACTGGAAATGGCTTGTTGGAAGTGGTCTTTCCGTAAAAGACTTTGTTGCACCTGCAGGACTCAATTTTAAAAACGGCAGATTATTCCAGATGGGTAATCTGTATGGAGCCATGAGCTTCTTAAGTATCACAGCGTCTGATATCTCAGACCGAATGCTTGCAGATTTCCTTGGTATGGAGTCCAGTCAGATTGTGACAATGCATGTTCAGTCTGTAGATCAGACAGAGGCTATTAAGACGGTAAAGCATACCATTACAGAACTTGATCGAAGCAAGATTGAGGAGCAGAAGAAGGCTGTAAGAGCCGGTTATGATATGGATATTATTCCTTCAGATCTTGCAACCTATGGAAAGGATGCAAAGGCACTTTTGAAAGAACTGCAGAGTCAGAATGAGCGTATGTTTCTTCTGACTTTCCTGGTGCTCAATACCGGTAAGACAGAGCAGGAGCTTGAGAACAATGTGTTCCAGGCGAACTCTATTGCTCAGAAGCATAACTGCAATCTGGTAAGACTTAATTTTCAGCAGGAGCAGGGGCTTATGAGTTCCCTTCCACTTGCTTACAACGAGATCGAAATCCAGCGCGGAATGACGACAAGCTCTACAGCTATTTTTGTTCCATTTACAACACAGGAATTATTCCAGGCAGGAGATGAGGCTTTGTACTATGGCTTGAATGCTCTTTCCAATAACCTGATTATGGTGGACAGAAAGAAGCTGAAGAATCCGAACGGACTGATCCTCGGAACTCCCGGTTCCGGAAAGTCTTTCAGTGCCAAAAGGGAGATTGCCAATGCTTTCCTCGTTACTGACGATGATGTAATTATCTCGGATCCTGAGTCGGAATATTCAGCACTAGTAGAGTGCTTCGGAGGTCAGGTCATTAAGATCAGTACTACTTCTGACCAGTACATCAATCCGATGGACATCAACATGAACTATTCGGATGATGATAACCCGATTGCTTTGAAGGCGGATTTTATCCTGTCTCTTTGCGAACTGATTGTGGGCTCGAAGGATGGGCTGCAGCCTGTGGAGAAGACCGTTATCGACCGTTGCATCCGTCAGATTTATCAGAAATACTTTGAGAATCCCGGACCGGAGAACATGCCGCTGTTGGAAGACTTATACAATGCACTTTTGAAGCAGGATGAGCCGGAGGCCAAGCATGTGGCAACCGCACTTGAAATCTACGTGTCAGGTTCATTGAATGTCTTCAACCACAGAACAAACGTGGATATCACCAATCGCCTTGTATGCTATGACATCAAGGATTTGGGTAAGCAGCTGAAGAAGATTGGAATGCTGGTTGTGCAGGATCAGGTGTGGGGCAGAGTTACCGAGAACAGATCTCAGGGTAAGAGTACCCGCTACTATATGGATGAGATGCACTTGCTGCTTCGTGAAGATCAGACAGCAGCCTATACCGTGGAAATCTGGAAGCGTTTCAGAAAGTGGGGCGGTATTCCTACAGGAATTACCCAGAACGTCAAAGACCTTTTGGCTTCCAAGGAAGTAGAGAATATCTTTGAGAACTCTGACTTCATCTACATGCTGAATCAGGCTGTAGGCGACAGACAGATTCTTGCAAAGCAGCTCAATATCAGTCCTCATCAGCTTTCGTATGTAACACATTCGGGAGAAGGTGAAGGGCTTTTATTTTACGGTAATGTCATCCTGCCTTTTGTGGACAGGTTCCCGAAGGATACTGAGCTGTATCGTATCATGACCACCAAGCTTGATGAGGTGGCACAGTCTCAGGAGGAGATGTAAATGAATGAAGATAAGAAGTTTTCGAAGGAAAAGTCACGGAAGAGAGCCTCCGGAAGGTACAGACAAAAAAGCCAGGGGGAGAAGCTGAAAAGTGAAACTTCTGCTAAGAAAGCATACGGAAAGAAGTTCCGTCATGGCAAAAAGGATCTGGAGCTTACTGCAGAGGAAAAGAAAAAAATCAAAAAGCTTCAGGTGCAGGGAAGGCATAAAATCCGCCGTGAGGTAGCGGAGAACGTATCCGTTCATCGTCAGATTGACAGAACGAATGAAGATCAGAATGTGGGTACAGAGGCTTTGAATAAGACTACAGCGACTGCTGAAAATACAGCAAGAACACTTCATCAGAGCCGGTATTCTAAGAAACTTCAGAAGGATGTCAAAAAGGAAGCTTGTGAGACTACTTCCACTAAGGCAGTTCAAAAGAATTACATGAAAAAGGAATTCCAGAGAGCTGCCTATAAGAAATCACAGAAAGAAGCAGCTAACCAGGTTGGGAGTATTTCAAAGAAATTTGTCGATAAGGCAGAAGACCTGGTTGGCAGATTTGCAGAATGGATTCGTGAGAAGATCATGGATAATCCATTAGTAATTATCATGGCACTTGTGATTCTTATTCTGATTTTGATGCTTTCCGGCAGTGCCGGTCTTGCAGGAGGAATGCTTGGTTCCTTTAGTGATACTACAGTAGCTACTTCCTACACAGCGGATGACGATGATATTAAGGCTGTAGAGCAGGATTATAAGACCAAGGAGTCTGACTTGCAGATACAGGTGAATAATATCCCTACAACGCATCCCGGCTATGATGAGTATCGTTATAACCTGGCTGAAATCAATCATAATCCTTATCAGCTGGCAGCTCTTTTGACAGTACTGTATGAGGATTATACGGAAGCAGAAGTGCAGAGTAAACTTACCGAGATTTTCAATGCTCAGTACAAGCTGACTACCAGAGAAGTGATTGAGAAGAAAACCAGAACAGAAACCAGAACCGGTCACTATAAGGACGAGAAAGGGCAGGTTCATTCCTACACTTATACAGTGGAAGTTGAGTATGACTGGCATGTTCTTGTGACAACTCTTACCAACAACACTATGGATTCTGTTGTAAGAAATATGGGACTGACTGAGGATCAGATGAGCCGTTATGAGCTTCTGTTAGAAACAAGAGGCAACAAGGCTTATCTCTTTGAGGGTGATCCTTATTCCAATCCCGATCCGGGCGATTACCAGGATTATGATATTCCACCGGAAGCTCTTACAGATACCAGATTCGCCAACATGATTCGAGAGGCAGAAAAGTATCTTGGATATCCATATGTGTGGGGAGGAAGCAGTCCAAGTACTAGCTTTGACTGTTCAGGTTTTGTAAGCTACGTCATTAATCACTGTGGTAATGGATGGAGCTATGGAAGACAGACTGCGGATGGACTTCTCAATAACTGCTGTACCAGAGTTTCAAAACAGGATGCAAAACCTGGAGATCTTATTTTCTTCCAGGGAACCTATGATACTGCAGGAGCCAGTCATGTAGGAATCTATGTAGGTAATGGCATGATGATTCATTGCGGTAATCCGATTCAGTACACATCCATTAATACAAACTATTGGCAGAACCACTTTTATACATTTGGAAGAATTAAAAACTAGGAGGAAACAGCATGTTTGAGAAATTAGATAAGCTTCGTGAAGAAGTCAGTCGCTGTGAAAAGCGTAGAGATGAAGCTAATGAGCGATTAAAAGCTGCTCAGGAAAAATTAAAGGATGCAGAGGCTAGTCAGATTTTATCTGATGTAGGTGCACTTAAACTTTCTCCGGAAGAGGTGGCAAAGCTTTTACAGCTTGCTGCATCCGGAAAGCTTTCTGTTCCAACAGCAGAGAATAAGACGGATCCAACAACTACTGAAGCTACATCATCCATCTATGAGGATGATGACAGTGATGATAATAAGGAGGAATCAGAGGATGAAGATTACTAAATTAAATAAGCGACTTACTGGAGCTGTGGCATGTGCTGCAGCTCTTTTTATTGGGATGACTCCCATGACAGCTTTTGCGCATACAGGTCCTGAAGCAGAATGTACCTGCGAGACGAAATGCAGTGAAGACTCTGTAAATGAAGAGTGTCCTGTATGCAAAGAGGATATTTCTATTTGCCAGGGTGAAGAAAAGCCTGCAGAGCCAGAGGAAAAGGAAGAGGAGAAGATGGGGCCTCTTACACCGGATGGAAATCTGACTCTGGTAGATGATTATGGTTCGGTGGAAGCTGGTGGCAAGCAGTTTATCACTGTTGTTACCAAGAAAGGGAATTATTTCTATATCATCATTGATCGTGATGATAACGGTACAGAAACCGTTCATTTTTTGAATATGGTTGATGAAGCAGATCTCTTGGCGTTAATGGATGAGGATGAGCAGAAAGCTCTCCAGGAATCTTTAGAGAGCGCGGAAAAAGAGGAAGCTACAAAGGAAATAGTTGAAGAGACTGAGACCACACCGGAGCCTGAGGTAAAAGAAGAAAAGAAGAAACCTTCTGTTGGTCCGGCTGCTATTGCTGCACTTATTATTTTCCTTGGTGCAGGTGGATATATGGGCTTTAAGTACTTGAAGGAAAAGAAGCCTCAGAAGGTATCTACATCACCTGATCCTGATGAAGATTACCTTGAGGATGAAGAAGACGATTATCTTGAGGATGCGGAAGAGGAATCTGAAGAGGATACTCCTGAAGCGGATGATGATACACCGGAAGAACCGGATTCTGATGATGATGAGTAATTGAATAATTGATTCTAAAGGGCAGTCCATAAGGGCTGCCCTGATTTGTTTTGGAGGACAAGTTATGGCAAGAAAATCAAGATATATGGGTTACGTGGAAGGGTTAGAGCAGCTTAAGGCAAAGCATGAGAAGCGTAGAAAAATCGAAAAGGAAAAGTCTCTTACCAGGAAACTGAATCAGTACAAGAAGGAGGTGAGGGAGAATGGGTAAAACTACAAATTTTGATCCTGAGAAGGCAGCTGAGCAGCGAAAAGCTGAAATGAAGGATATTACAGAGAAGCTGGAAAAGGGTGTGCAGGATGTCTTTGGCTCAGAGCAGTTTCAAAACCTACTGGATACCATGGCGAAGTTTCCGCATTACTCGGTGAATAACAATATCCTTATCATGATGCAAAAGCCGGATGCAACGCTTGTTCAATCCTATACCGGATGGAAGAAGATGGGACGCTTTGTAAAGAAGGGTGAGAAGGGAATCCGTATCCTTGCTCCGGCTCCTTTTAAGTTGGAAAAAGAACAGGAAAAACTAGATGAGGCCGGCAAAGTCATTCTTGATAAAGATGGCGAAGCTGTAAAGGAAAAGGTTGAAATCAACCTGACTGCTTTTAAGCCAGTTAGTACTTTTGATGTTTCTCAGACAGAGGGTGAGCCACTTCCTACCATTGGTGTAGATGAGCTTACCGGAAGTGTGGAAGGATATCAGACATTCTTTGAAGCAATCAAGGCAGCAAGTCCTGTACCTATCGGATTTGAAGATATCAAGTCAGGTGCCAAGGGCTATTTTCACGTTGAGGACAATCGCATTGCTATCAATAACGGGATAAGTGAGATCCAGACAGTAAAGACTGCAATTCATGAAATGGCTCATGCCAAGCTTCATAATCTGGAAGCGCAGAAAGATAATAAGCAGTCCAAAAACAGCAAAGAGGTTGAAGCTGAGAGCGTTGCCTATACCGTGTGTCAGCATTATGGCATTGATACTTCTGATTACAGTTTCGCCTATGTGGCAACCTGGTCTCAGGGTAAAGAGATGCCTGAGTTAAAAGAATCACTTAATACGATTCGTGATGCAGCAGCTGATCTTATTACAAAGATTGATGCGAAAGTACAGGAGCTTACCGCAGAGAAGGAACCTATCAGTTTCTATGTAGCTGAATGTGGTGAGTTTCATTCCATGGGTGAATTCCATGAGAACCTAACCTTGCAGCAGGCAGTAGACATCTATAAGTCGATTCCATCTGACAGGATGAATGGTGTAAAGACAATCGGTTTTGTCATTAATGATGATCAGCTTCTTGCTAATGAATATGACCTGGTTGTTGGCAACAGATTAAATATGCAGGAGATGAAAGATATCCTTCCTGATTTGGCAGAACATCCTCTTGTTGTGAAAGCAGCTGATGAAATCACAAAGCTTTTGCCTGAACTTAATGAGGCTGAGAAAGGTGTCGTAAAGGATACAGAAAAAGAAGAATCTGTATCAAAAAAGATTAAGGAAAAATCGAAGGCTGCAAGGCCTAAGAAAGCCAAAACATCAAAGAAGAAGGAGGAAGTTGCTATATGTAATTAGTGATTGCGGAGAAACCTTCGGTTGCTCAATCTCTGGCGAAAGTCATTGGGGCTAATCAGAAAAAAGATGGATATCTTGAAGGTAATGGTTATATTGTCAGCTGGTGTGTAGGGCATCTGATTGAGCTGGCGAATCCTGAACATTATGATGAGAAATATAAGAAGTGGCGCAAGGAAGATTTACCGATTTTCCCTGCGCCATTTTCATATCAGGTAACAGCTTCTACGAAAAAGCAGTATCAGGTTTTAAAGAATCTTATGAAGCGTTCTGATGTAGACAGCCTTGTAGAAGCAACTGATGCAGGGCGTGAAGGAGAGCTTATCTTTCGTCTTGTTTATAAGCAGGCAGGATGTAAAAAGCCTTTTGAGAGACTTTGGATTTCATCCATGGAAGATAAAGCAATCAAGGAAGGCTTTGAGAATTTGAGTCCAAGTGTTGACTATGATGATCTCTATGAAGCTGCACTTTGCCGTGAGCGTGCGGACTGGCTTGTAGGTATAAATGCTACAAGATTCTTTTCTACAGTTTATGGTCAGACCTTAAATGTTGGACGTGTTATGACTCCTACACTTGCAATGATTGTAGAGCGTGAAGCTGAGATTAAAGGCTTTAAGCCTGAAAACTTCTATACCGTTCAGATGCTGGTATCTGGTGTTGCAGTTACCTCAAAACGTTTTAAACGTAAGCAGGAGGCAGATGAACTTGTAGAGAAAATCAATGCAGCTGATAAGGCGAAAATTTCTAAAATGGAGATCACTACGAAAACTGAGAAGCCACCACTTCTTTATGATCTGACAAGTCTTCAGAGGGATGCTAATAAGTATTATGGTTTTACTGCTCAGCAGACTCTTGACTATACCCAGAGTCTTTATGAGAAAAAGCTTGTTACTTATCCAAGAACAGACAGCAGATATCTTACAGATGATATGGATGACAGTACAGCTCGTCTTTGCTGCCTGATGAAAGATAAATACGGATATACGAAGATGGTTCCTATTTCTACAAAGCAGGTTCTAAACAGCAGCAAAGTATCAGATCACCACGCGATTATTCCTACAGAAAATGTTTCAGATGCTGATTACTCAGAAATCCCATCCGGTGAACAAAAGATTCTTGGTCTTGTAACCGCAAGGCTTCTTTCTTCTGTAGGAGATTCGGCTGAGATTACAGAGTATGCCCTAGAAGTGGAATGTGCCGGTGAAGTATTTAAGGCAAAGAGTAAGTGCATTACAAGTCCTGGATGGCATTTACTGGAAGACTGGATTCTTGGGAAAAAGCAGGATGATGAGGAAGCAGACTCTGGCAAAAAAGATGATGGTGGTTCACATGGCATTCTGGAAATCCTGGAAGCGGATGCTTCTCTTTTATCAGAAGGTCGTGAGCTTCCTGCCAGAGATCCTAAGGTAAAGGAAGGAAAAACAACTCCTAAGAAAAGATTTACCGAGGACTTATATTGTAAAGGGTAGTTAAGAAAAAAGCACAAGAAAGGACAAAAAATGAGAACAAAAAAAGCAGAAAATGAAAAGATTACTGCCCTCTACGAAAGACTTTCTCGTGATGATGAAATGGTAGGGGACAGTAACAGTATCGTCAATCAGAAGAAGATGCTTGAGGACTATGCAAATCAGAATGGCTATACCAACATAGAGCATTTCACAGATGACGGTTATTCCGGCGGTTCATTTGACAGACCGGACTGGAAAAGAATGGTAGCAGGAATTGAGGACGGAAGCATTGGCACAGTTATTGTAAAGGATATGAGCCGGATAGGGCGTGACTATCTGCAGGTGGGCTTTTATACGGAGGTCATGTTCAAGGAAAAGGAAGTCCACTTTATTGCGATTGCAAACGGAGTTGATAATCAGAAAAGGGAGAGCAGTGAGTTCGCCCCGTTTCTAAACATCATGAATGAGTGGTACATTCGTGACTCCAGCCGGAAAGTGACTACGGTGCTTCGTGCAAGGGGAATGGAGGGAAAACACACCACCAATAATGCCATTTACGGTTACCGGAAAAGTGAGGAAGATAAAAACCAGTGGGTAATTGACGAAGAAGCTGCCGAGGTGGTGCGCAGGATATACCGGATGTCTCTGGAGGGGAAAGGACCCTATGAGATTGCAAGGATACTGTCGGAGGAACAAATCGAGCGTCCATCCTATTATCTTGCCAAGCGGGGACTTGGAACCTGCCGTTCCAACAATAATACTGCAACCCCTTATGTGTGGCGTGGGGCAACGGTGAGGGATATTCTTTCCAAGCCGGAGTATATGGGGCATACCGTAAATTTCCGCTCTTATAAGGAGTCCTACAAGGATAAGAGGGCAAAAAAGACACCAAAAGAGGACTGGGTTATTTTTAAGAATACACAGGAAGCAATCGTTTCTGAAGAAATGTGGAATAAGGTGCAGGAGCTGAGAAAGACTGTCCGCAGGACGGATACAGTCGGTGAAGCCAATCCATTTACGGGACTGTTGTATTGTGCCGATTGCGGTGCGAAAATGTATAACCATCGTGGCGGAGCAGGAAGGGCAAGAAATTGGAAAGGTGAATTAAATGGAAAACGCAGACCGGATCGTGATGAGTATAACTGTTCCACCTATAACTTAAGCAGACAGAGTTATGATAAACAGTGCAGCCAGCATTATATCAGGACAGAGGTTGTAAGAAAGCTGGTGCTGGAAACCATCAAAGCGGTCAGTGATTATGTGATTACCAATGAGGAGGAATTTATCAACAGGATATATTCCTCTTCGAGAGACAAGCAGAAAGAGAGCATAAAGTCTTTGAAACGAAAAATTGCACAGGATACCAAGCGTGTAAACGAGCTGAATATGCTGATGAAGAAACTGTATGAGGATAATATCAGCGGAAAGCTGTCTGACAAGCGTTTTGAATTTATGCTCAGCGAGTTTGAAAATGAACAGGACACCCTTGAAATATCAATGGAAAATGCCAAAGCCGAGATTGAAAAATATGAGAGTGATACAGTCCGGGCAGACAAATTCATAGAACTTGTGAAACGCTATACGGATTTCAGTGAATTAACTACCCCCATGCTGAATGAATTTGTGGAAAAGATACTTGTCCATGAAGCGGATTATTCCAGTGGTGAGAGGATACAGGAGGTAGAGATATACCTGAATTTTATCGGGAAGTTTGAACTGCCTGTAAAAGAACCGACTGCGGAAGAGATTGCAGAGCACGAAAAGCTGAAAGCACGCAGGGCAAAAAAAGCAGAATATAACCGCAGATACATGGAAAAGCGGAGAAAGCGTATCGCAGAGGAAGAACAGAAATCAAAGGAAGTAACAGTGAACGGTTAAGGGTATGGAGGATAGAGAGCTTATGAAACAGGAAGAAGTCAGAAAGTGTACAAAGGTTGTGGAACTGTTCCGCAGTATGATGGATGAATTGGGAGATATGTGTGTGGTATATGATGTCAGGTTCGGCTTTATTGTACTGGAGTATTACATGGACGGGTATTTTGAGAATAATTCTAACTACGACAATGCAGAGGACTTGTATCATCACCTGTTGGATAAATGGAAATTCTGTTGGATTGTGGATAAGGCAAAGGTCAACGGGACAGAAGAATTTGAAGATTATGAACCTTCATTGACAAAGGAACAGCGGACAGAAAGGGATAAGGCTTTAGCACATTTTGAAGAAGCATTCCGGCAGATACAGACGGAATAAGAAAGTGTCACAACATCTGAGGGGGCAATCGGTTTGAACACTGATTGCCTTTTCTGACAGGAAATGGACGATTTAAGACGTTCCTGATGAAGGGACAGGGAAATATGCCTTGCATATCTTTTGACACGCTTAAAGGGCATAAAAAACGGAAAAAGGCTACATAATTTGAACATTTTGAAGGAGGGTATCGCAGTGGCGAGGATGGGCAAAAAAGAAAAACGGTTGTGGGTGTTCTTTTTGAATGACAAAAACAGGATACAGTATAATGACCAGTGCAAGAAGTGTGTGCATGAGTGTAAGCAGAGCTTCCGGTGCAGGATTGTGTGGTGTGGGAAGTATTGCTCTAAGCGGAGGAAAAGGTAGAACCAGAGAAACCAAAGACCAAGAGTCAGGAAGCAAGTTTATAAAGTTTTATGGAAAGAGCAGGTAGCAATCTATCTGCTTTTTCCTATTTCACAACAATAAAAGGTTGTTTCACAACATTGGAGTCAGATAAAGATTGCTTTTTTCCGATATAATAAATATATCTATAGGGAAGGAAGTGATACTATGCGAATTGCTATCTGTGATGACGAAAAATCCATGGGGCAGATATTAGAAGAAAAAGTAAAAAAGTTATTACCGGATGCGGTTGTAGAAAAATATTTATCAGGTGATGACTTGATTTCAAGTGGATTTAAACCAGATATTCTTTTCCTGGATATTCAGATGCCGGGAAAGGACGGAATGGAAACTGCAAGAATTGTTCGCCAGAATAATAAGGATATGATTCTGATTTTTGTTACAGCGGTGGAGGAGTATGTCTTTCAGGCATTTGATGTTGGAGCATTTCATTATCTGGTTAAGCCTTTTTCAGATGATAAATTCGAGGAAGTTGTGAAAAGAGCAATTAAAACGATTAGAGAAAATTCTTCAAACGAAGATGACGATAAATATATGATGATACAGTCGGCAGGAAGTCATATAAAAGTTTTTTTGCGTGATATTGTGTATGCTGAGGTATTCAATAGAAAGGTTATTATTCACACACGAAATGCTGATATTGAGTATTATGGAAAATTACAGGATTTAAGTGATATGGCAGGAGCGGATTTCTTTCGGACACATAGAGCATATCTTGTCCATTTTAAATATGTTGTAAAATATGATGCAAATTGTGTAACTTTACAAAACGGAACTGCAATGATAGCCAAACAGAATTATCCTGAGTTTGTAAAGCAATACTTAAAATATAATCAGAGGAAAGGAAGCAGGATAGGATGAGTTTGGTAGAAAAATGCTGGATGATTACATCGAATGTTTCTGTTATTGCAGTTCTGATTATTACAGGAATATGTTTTGGTATTTTCGTTCGTCCATATATGAAAAAGAAAAAAGAAGCCATTGCAGTAAGTACTGTTTATATTGCAGTAATGCTTGTTTTATACATTGTTCCACCACAGATAGACAATTTTTCTGCATATCTGATGGGCATTATGGCAGCATTTATTGTGATGTATGCAGAAGATAGAAGGAACATATACCAGAAAATATTTCTTGCTGTCACATTCTTTTCCCTTCGCTGGCTTGCGGTTGCAATGGCAGCCAGACTGGATGACCTTATTACGAAGACTTTGGTCTTTCAAAATACGATTGCAAGCAGGGAATGGCTTCAATACGGACTATATGCAGGAACAAGAATTTTAAATCTAATTTTCTGCTTTGTTTTTATAGCAGGTGGGGTATGGCTGATTAATAAAGCATTTGTGTATAAAAAAGACGAAATGAGTATCAAAGAGATGGTTATGTTAATGATACCTTCTCTTGTAGGGGTTACCGGGTATGGAATTTTACAATACTATTTGAACATATATGAAAAGGATACAGGGAAGAATTTGATTGATACCTATGGATTTTATGGTGCTTTGAGCTTTTTGCATTATCTTATCTCTATCATTGCAATTCTTGTTATGATTGTGATGTTTCAAAATTGGAAGGTGGCACAGGAGGAACAGTTTGAACAGGAGCTTGTGTTAAATCAGGTCAGTGATATGGAAAAACATATAGGGGAAGTAGAGAAGCTGTATCAGGATATCCGCTCCCTGCGCCATGATATGGGAAATCATATACAGATACTGGAACATCTTGTGGCACATAATAATATGGATGATGCTGCAGAATATATGGAGCATTTGCAAAAGGAGTGGAATGATGTATCTCATGAAATAAAGACAGGAAGTCCGGTAATTGATGTGATTTTAATGGAAAAAATGAGAGAAGCAGAAGAAAAACGGATTCGGTTTACATCCGATTTTTATTATCCGGAGAATACGAAGTTGAATGCGTTTGACATGAGTGTGATCATGAATAATGCACTGAATAACTGCATGGAAAATGTAAGTGGAGATGATCCGTATATCAGCATTTCTTCTTTTCGGAAAAACAGTATTTTTATGATAACCATAAAGAACAGCTATCAGGGGGAGTTAAACTATAGTGACAGCGATCTGCCAGAAACAACAAAGTCAGGTAAAGGGCATGGTATCGGTCTGAATAATATTCGCCGGGTTGCCAAAATGTATATGGGAGATATATCTTTGGAGCAGGTGGATAAGGAAGTAGTTTTAAGTATTATGTTACAGGTGGAATAGAGACAAGAAGCATTAAGTATCTTGAATTTTGAAACTAAGATATTTAGTGCTTTTTTTGTGCGAATAGAGATGAAAATATGCTGCTTCACAACAAAAAAAGGTCGGTTCACAACATCTTACTTTTTTTCAAATGTGAAGATGCCGAAAGAATAAATAAGAAGTCGTGTAATGCAAATTTATAAGAAACAGATTTCAGATTCTTTATTAAGGAGGACAAAGCGATGACAGTAAATGGTATTAGTGGAGCAAATAATGGTATGCAGGCAGGAAGTTCAGGAAGAATTACCCAGCTGGATTCTGTCAGCAAAAATATTCAGAATCAGATAGCAAATGCACAGAAAAAGTTGCAGGAATTATCTTCTAATGAGGAACTTTCTATTGAAGATAAGATGAAGAAAAGACAGGAAATACAGCAGGAAATCAATAATCTGAATCAGCAGTTACGACAGCAACAGATGGAGCAGAGAAAAGAGCAGCAGGCGAAAAAAACATCTATGGATGATATGCTTGGAGACAGCAGAAAGACTGCTCCGAAATCAGGAAATCAGAGTGCAGGTCTGTCACAGGCAAGTATGCAGGCGATGATTTCCGCAGATTCCTCTATGAAACAGGCAAAGGTACAGGGTAGTATGGCAACACAAATGGAAGGCAAAGCAGGTGTGTTGGAATCTGAAATTAAGATGGATAAAGGTAGAGGAGCAAGTACAGAAAAGAAAGAGGAAGAACTGGCTGATTTACAGGCAAAGGCTCAGGCGGCAACAGCGGCACAGGTATCTACACTTGCAGATGCAAATAAGAAGATGGAAGAAGCTGCAAAGGCAGATCAGAAGGTTTCAAAGACTGAGGATAAAGATAAGTCTGAAAAGAAGCATGCAGATAACAAGATTGATGAAGATAAAAAATCAGAAGCAACAGGAGAAAATCAGGATATTACAGTTGATACGAATGATTCAGTTTCAGAGGAAACGGTGGATGCAATACCAGATGGTGTAAACATTAGTACTTCAGAACCTGTTGGACATAATGTTGATGTGAAACTGTAGGCTTGTTAATGAAATAAATCTTGCATGGATGCTGATAAGGACAAGGAGGTTGGTTAAATGTCAGAAATAAATAGTTTTAGTGATTATACAAATAAATACAACAGTAACGTAGATTACTCAGCATTGTTTGGAGGAACTTCAAATTCGTCCTCATTAGGTGGTACAAACATATTATCAGATTACGCATCTATAAAAAATGGAAGTTATGGGAAACTGTTAAAAGCCTATTATGCAAAGCAGGATGCGGAAAAAACAGCAGGAACGGGAGATACCTCACAGAAATTAACTCTGATGAAGACCAGTGCGGATTCCTTAAAAAAATCCGCAGATGCTCTGAATGCCAGCTCTCTTTGGGAAAAGAAGAAAATCAAGAAGAAAGATGAAGAAACAGGCGAGGAAACAGAGGTAGAAGATTATGACTGGGAGGTAATCACAAAAGCGGTAAAATCTTTTATTGAGGATTACAACGATGTAGTCAAGGAAGCCGGAGAATCCAATACCAAAGATGTGCTTAGGAATGCTGCATGGATGACAGGTATGACGGATAAAAGCAGTAATATGCTTGCAAAAATTGGTATTACCATAGGAAAAGGCAATAAGCTGGAATTAGATGAAGATGCTCTAAAGAAATCAGATATTAGTTCACTGCAATCTGTTTTTACGGGCTACAATTCCTATGCAAGCAAAATATCGCAGAAAGCAACAAGTATAGGAAATGCTGCGGCAAGGTCTAAGGCAGTAACATATACAAGCAGTGGCAGTTATTCGGACACCCTCTCAAAGCTGGTTTCCAGCACAGTGGATGAAAGGGTAGGGGATAAAGACAAGAGTTCAGACACATCTTCAAAAACCACTGAAAAATAAAGAGGAGAAGGAAGAGGATGACATTATGGCAATTACAGAAATAGGAAACAGTTATCATAATAATGTGTATAAAAACTCATATGCGGCACAGAAAAATGATATTTATTCTAAAAATCGGAAAGGGAATGAACTTGCAGATTTAAAACATATGGAAGAACAGCCTGTAAAAATTTCTATTTCTGATGAAGGAAAGGAGTATTACCGCAACAGTATACAACAGAACGGGCAGGAAACTTATGATACTGTGCTTCAGCGGAGAGAACAGTTAAAAAATGAGAAAATCAGTATGATTGATTACGGTTATGAAATTCAAAAGCGAGCAGCACAGCAGAACAAAAATGCTGATACCGGAAGAAGCACCTTAAGCACTATTGACAAGGCAAATGTCTATGTTAATGCGTATGCAGAGCTTTATGATGAAATTGTGCAGGGCTATGAAAATGGAACTCGGGAAATATATGTAGCAGATGAAAGCGGAACGCATAAACTCACAAAGGATGAGGAGTTAGATGCTTTAGATGCTGCGTATAAGAAAACAGTAGATAATTTTGTGACAATGGAGAAAACGAACCAACACGCTCGTGAGGTTATTGGAGAGGAAATGGAGAAAATCTCAAAGATAACTTCAAGATCAGCTTTAGCAGCAACCTATCTTGAAGAACATAAGTCAAGAGGAACGGATGAAATTCCTGAAAACTTAGGGGAGAAGATGTATGATGCAATCTTCTCGTTTAAGGAGAAATATGCAATGTTTCATTCTAATGCGGATAATTTATCGCAGTTATTGATGAGTGTTAAGATTTAAAGGGTGAATTTGTTGCAATTACAAAATGAAAGGAGAAAATTGAAATGATAAGAAAAAATTTTTTATGTAAAAAGATTATGACAGTAAAAGCAAAAGAGAGATTTTTGTAGATGTGTGAAAAATTTGTTTATAAGGAGGCGATAGCATGGCAGTTACAGGAGTAAATAACTATACATCGTACACAAATTACTACACTGACACTACGCAAAAGAGTAGTTCAGAGGTTGCAAAAACACAGCAAACAACAGGCAAGACATATAGAAATGCGCGTGAGTATAGAACTTACTTAACAGAAAAATATGATTGCCTTAAAAGTTCTGATTATTCGGTGGCGATAAATAGTTCTCTTTTGGCGGAAGCCACAGAAGATGAAAAGACATCGAAATGGTTGGAATACAATTTAGCTTTGATTCCTAAAGTGATGGATAATGTAAGGTCAACAGTAGCAGCACGGGGAAGTCAGATAGTAAGTTGCAATATTACTATAAATGGATATGACAGTATGACGACGGACTTGGTTACTAAGGCTGAAGCTGATCCGGGGACAGAAAAAGCAAGAGAATATTTGGAAGAAAAGATTAAGAAGATAAAAGAGGAAAAAAAGGCAGAGGAAGAAAAAGCGGCTGAAAAGCGGGCAGAAAAAAGAGCGGCTGAAGAAGCAAGGATAGAATCAGGGGAATATACCATAAGTGCTACTGGGACGAATGTAAAAGCTGTTACACAAAGTATTATATCTGCCGTTTTGGGTACGTCTGCACCAATGGGGGTAAGTTTTGATGTGAAAGCATAGAAAGGATAAAGATATGGCAGTAACAGGAATCGGAAGTAATTATAACAACAATGTGCATGAGGCTACATATGCGGTACAAAAAAATGGCACTAAAAATTAGAAAGAGAATGTGGAGACAGGTATAGCAAAACAACCAGAGCTTAAGTAGTAGATAAAAGTAATAAGGCAGGTGAAGTATATGGGAAAATGTTAGTTCTGACATTTGAAGATAATGAGGATGCTATGATGAGCCGCATTTTATCGTTGATAAATACCAGAGAAGAAGTCATTCAGATGTCAGGTATGAATAATCATCTGTTGAGTTTCAAAGGTCTTATGATTGATGAGGTTCAACGGGTAATCATTCGGGAAAATCAGGAGATAGAGCTTACATATACCGAGTTTGAGATTTTCAAGCTTCTTGCAAAGCATCCGGGAATAGTGTTCAGCAAGGAGCAGATTTATGATATAGTCTGGAAAGAATCCTATTCCGGCGATTACAACATCGTCATGAGCCATGTCCGGAATATTCGGGAGAAGATAGAGGATAACCCAAGCAAGCCAATCTATATACAGACGGTATGGGGTGTAGGCTATCGGTTCAATAAAAATTTAATAGCATAGAAACAGGCAATTAAGAAACGAAATCTTAGTTGTCTTTTTTATTTGTAAAAAAACATTTACAGCGACAGGGGCAGAAAGGAGACAGGAGTACATTGCAGAAATCAAAACGAATCAGGGCAGTCATTTAGGCGGTGTTATCCAATAAAACGGAAGCACCGCTTTTCTGTTTTTCAGACAACAAATTTAAAGAAAGCAGAGGTAATGAAAGATGAATTTAGAAAATAAAATCGAAGCACAGCGGAAACGCATGGAGCAGGAAAAGAACAAGCTCGATATGCTGATGAAAAAGGCAAAGATGGAGCAGAGGAAAGCAGATAATCACAGAAAAATTGTAGTGGGTGCAAACTTTGAAACATTTCTTAATGAGCCGAGGAGATACAGCGAGGAGCAGACCAGACGGATTATGCAGGTGGCATTTGCCACAAGAGAGGTCAAGAACTGCATGGAGCAGATTGAACGGGAGCTTGCAAGGGCGGAGGAAAAAATGCCGGATACGGCGATAAATGAGAAAGCAGACGAGGGTGAAAACGAAGAAGAATAGGGAATGTGCAGCGTTGTAGCCAATTCCCTCAACTTTGTTGAGGGCGCACAGATACACCACCCTTTGGGGCGGTGCTGTGCGTTCTCCGAAGGGTGCAGGATGTCCGGGGGACATCCGTTTGCACGGACCGAAGCGGAACGGAGACCTTGCAGAGGGCAGTCGGCTACTTCGTATCCGATAACAAGGTGCAGGCACCTTGTTGAACAAAAGGCAAGCCTTTTGTTATAAGGGAGCTACACTCCCTTCGGCGGTAAAAAGAACCGCCTACCCTAGTGAACTTTGCGTTCAGATGAAATCAGAAAAAGACGTGCTTTCATCTGCCCACAAAGTCTGCCGGTGCAACCCGCTACGTTGTGGGAAAGGAGAGGACAGTGAAGAATGGAACAATTAGCAGCAGGGCATCCATAGTCCAGCGGAGCAAAGGACAGTCGGCGGTTGAGCAGTCAGCCTATATCAGCAGGACATCCCTTTACAGTGATTATTATGGCATGACATATAACAGAACTGCCAAAGAGGATTTAGTCGGTGCAGGCGTGCTTCTGCCGGAACACGCACCACCGGAATTTGAAGACAGGGCAGTATTATGGAACTCTGTGGAAAAGAATGAGAAAGCGAAGAATGCCCAGCTTGCAAGGAGCCTGAAATATTCCCTGCCCAATGAGTGGGACGAAGCCACCGCAAGGCAGGTCATGGAACGTTTTATCAAAGAGCAGTTTGTAGATAAAGGAATGTGTGTAGATTATGGTATTCATCGTTCGTACAACGATAAAGGACAGCCTAATCTGCATATCCATATCCTTCTTACGCTCAGACCTCTCAATGAGGATGGTACATGGGGAGCAAAATCAAGAAAAGAATATGTCCTTGACGCAGACGGTAACCGGATACCCAATGCCAGCGGAAAAGGCTATAAAAGCCGGAAAGTAAATGTGATTGACTGGAATGAGAAAGGCAAGGCGAAGGAATGGAGAAATGCCATTGCGGAGGTTATCAATGCCACCAATGAAAAAGCAGGCATAGCCGAGCGTGTTGATCCACGTTCCTATAAGGACAGAGGGATACCTCTTATTCCGACCATTCATTTAGGGGAGAGAGCAAGTGCATTGGAACGAAAAGGCATCCGGACAGAAAGGGGCAATATCAATCGTGCAATCGGGAAATACAATGCCATGATAATGAAGATTTATGGATTTATCTCTGAACTCAAAGAGGAACTGAAAAAGGGAGTTTTCAAATTTGTTTTTGAGAGAAAAAGCCGGACAGAAAGGGATGACATTCAATCTATCAATCCATCAATCAATCCTTCCGTACCGGAACAAAAATCAGAGGTTCAGACCGCATTGGAGATACTGAAGAAACAAAGGACAGAAATGGTTGTAAGACCAATTTTTCCTTATGTACAGAGATTTGAAGACAAGCGGCTTCTGGGCAATGTGGAACAGCTTGCAAAGCTGATTGACACAAACCATCTTGAAACATGGGAAGATATAAGGGTGTTTGAGGAAAAGCAGACGGAGGTGTTGGAGAATTGCAGGGCAGAACTTTCAGAGTTAAGTGTGCGTTATGAGAAGTGGACGCAGGCGGTATCTGACTATGACGATTACAAGCAGTATCAGCCAGTCATGAAAGAGTACCAGGCATTAAGCGGATTGAGGAAAAATTCCTTTAAGAAAAAGCATGAAACAGAGCTTGAAAACTATGCAATATATCGTGACAGGGTAAAGGCAGTCATGCCGGAAAATATGAAAATATCAAAGCCATATATTGATAAGCAGTTAGCGGAGGTGTTGACACAGCAGGAGCAGATACAGAGAAAAAGCAGTAGGATTGCTACCGACCTTGCAAGGCTTTCCGTTTTCAAAGGCAATCTCAGGGAAATGGAAGCACAGCAGAGAGCGGACGAGCAGGCAAGGGAGCAGAACCGGGATAAGAAACACGAAAATACAATTTAACCACAGCGTGAGGTGCATGGAAAACAGAAGGATTTCATGCACCTTTTTTCGTTGGGAAAAGGAGATTTATGGAACAGACAGAAAAGCAGACAACGGACAAAGAACAGTGTCCGCATATCAAAAAGAAAATCGGAAGAACCACCTACAACGTGGCAATTCATTTCAGCAAAACGAGCAGGGAAACCATGACGGATAAGATTAACAGATTGATATTACATGACATAAACAGTGAAGATTTTTCTTAACTACCCTTGACAAAATCTTTCCGAAGACTCACTTCTTTCTGCTATGGAATCAGCCGGTGTTAAAGATATGCCGGATGAGGTAGAGCGTAAAGGACTTGGTACTCCTGCAACACGCGCTGGTGTAATTGAAAAGCTGGTTCGTATCGGTTTTGTAGAACGACAGGGAAATAAGAAGACCAAATATCTAGTTCCAACTGATAAGGGAACTTCTCTTATTACTGTCATGCCGGAACAGATTCAGTCTGCATCTATGACAGCTGAGTGGGAGCAGAAACTACTGGAAGTGGAAAAACAGGATATTGCATCGGAAGACTTTATGGCTGAAATCAAGGATATGATTGTTGATCTGATTGAGACCTATGAGCCTGTAAAGGGTGCAGATAAACTCTTTCCACCTCGTCAGTACAAACAGTATAAAAAGTATCCGAAGAAAGGAGCATCCAGATGGCAAAGATGAAGAAAATCAGAAAATGGGATGAAGTCACAGGTAATGCAGTAGAGGAACAGATTCCTGAGTCCATTGATCCGATAGAGGATGTTGGTGCAGGCCCATCTATCAGCAGAAATCATATGCGCGGTATCGAGGATATGGTGGAACAGAATGATAATTCATTTGACGGAATCATCAATAATGTGCCTGTAGCTCCTGTGCCGGATTTTGCAGAAATCAATGAAAAGGCAGATCAGGAGGATATTATTGCAGATACCAAGGCTTCTGTGATGGAGAAGATAAAAGAGCAGCAGGAAAAAGTGAAGCTGGCTCCAATACCGGAACCTGAGAAGAAGACTCCTGTGATTTGTCCCTGCAGGGAGATGTAATCATGAATAACAGAACGGAGCAGTTTCATTTTTTTGCAACTCCTGAGGAAGCTAAACTGATTCGTGACAGGGAGAAAGAAATCGGCATCTTAAATGAGAGTGCTTATCTTCGCAAAATGGCGATTGATGGTTATCTCATCCAGATGGATTTAAGTGATGTCAAAGAGGCCGTAAGGCTTCTTGGCATCACATCTTCTAACATGAATCAGTATGCAAAGAAAGCAAATGAAACCGGCAGTATCTACAAAGAAGATATCGATGATATCAGACTTCATCAGGAAGAACTTTGGAAAGTGATGAAGGAAATACTAAAGCGCTTGTCTACGATTTAGGAAAGGAGGTGAATGCGCATGGCGGCTACAAGACTTATCACGATGCATCAGAATAAAGGTAAAAGCGTAGCGAAGTCTCTTAGCGACAGAACAGATTATGCCAAGAATGGAGAGAAGACCGAAAATGGTCAATTCATCAGTTCCTACGCCTGCCAGGCTGAGAGTGTTGATGAAGAATTCATGCTCTCGAAAAGAGAATATGAGCGACTTACGGGAAGGCATCCCAGAGGCAATATCATCGCTTATCAGATCCGGCAATCCTTTAAACCGGGAGAAATCACACCAGAGGAAGCAAATCAGGTAGGCTATGAAACCGCCATGCGATTTACCAAAGGTAATCATGCTTTTATCGTAGCGACTCATACAGATAAGGCGCATATTCATAATCACATCATCTTTAATTCTACGAGTCTTGACTGTACCCATAAGTTCAGGGATTTCTTTTTTGTTGGACTGGCTCTGCAGAGATTATCGGATATCATCTGCCTTGAGCATGGTCTGTCTATCATAGAAAAGAAGAAGCCAAGCGAGCGTGTTAAGCGAACGACCTATCCTGAGAAGAAATCCTTCCGTGATGATATTAGAGATGCGATTGATAAGATTCTTAAGGAAGGTAGCGTAAAAGATTTTAATGAGCTGCTTTATAAACTGGAAGATGCCGGATACGAGATTAAGCGTGGAAAGCATATTTCTCTAAAGGGAAAAGAGCAGAAGCGATTCATTCGACTACGTTCCCTGGGTGATGGTTATACAGAAGATGACCTTAAGAAGATTCTTGTCGGTGAGATGGAGCATGCTTTCTACGATAATGAAAAAGCCGAAAAGCAGCCAAAGACTTATCAGCGAAAAAAGGAAGATCATGAGTTTGACCTTCTTATTGATATTCAAAAGAAGCTGGCTCAGGGCAAAGGAAAATATTATGTTCGCTTCGCCAAAAACTTTAATACCAAGCAGGTAGCCAAGGCAGTTTTATATCTGAAGCAGCATGACATTCGAAGCTATGATGATCTGGAGAAAAATGTGAAAATAGCAACAGAGCGATTTACGAAAATTTCAGCTTCCATCAAAGCAAAGGAGAGACGACTTGCTGAGATTCAGATTTTGAAGAAACATATCTTTGACTACTTTAAGACCAAAGACGTATATGCGGATTATCGTAAATGCGGATATAGCAAGAAGTTTCTGGAAGAGCATAGGCAGGAAATCCTGCTTCATAAGGCCGCCAAGAATGCCTTTGATGAGCTTCATCTGAAGAAGCTACCAAAGGTAAAAGACTTAAGTGCGGAGTATGCTGAGATCCTTGCGGAAAAGAAAAAGCTGTACGGTGAATATCGTCAGGTTAAGAAAGATATGCAGGAGATTCAAAGAGCAAAATATGATATCGACCAGTTCCTTAAAAGCGATGAAGAGCAGAAGAAGGAACGTGTCAGAAAACACAATATTACTCGATAATTCTATTTGGGGAATCTGTAGGTTTAAGACTTATAGGTTCCCCTCTTTTTTCATTTCTGAAGAAAATTCCAACGGAAGAAAATAGCGATTCGTAAGAATTGCGTAGCCAAGCGATTAGCTTGTTCAAGGGGATTGGGGATGTGCCACCAACGAGCGGATAATAGCTTTTTGTACAAAAAAGCACTGCTCGCCGATTTTGTCTAGAATTCGAGACAAAACTGGTTATCTAGAAAGATTTGTTATCTCGAACAAAGCCATAAACACTGCATTTCATACAACATCAGTTCAAAAGTTTTCTAGATAACTTATTACAGCTCCGATGGAATTTATCCTCCGGAGCTGTTG
>Ga0256406_1001570_pt1 | contig 36224 bp, 37 predicted proteins | sample RumenRJG_03DNA_FD_185986 | JGI IMG/M metagenome (GOLD analysis project Ga0256406, IMG submission 185986) | Bovine rumen microbial communities from Lethbridge, Alberta, Canada - RJG_03 | ecosystem: Host-associated > Mammals > Digestive system > Stomach > Rumen | place: Canada: Alberta | collected...
CGCCGCCGGGAGAGTTGATCCATACCGTGACGTCCCCTTCCCCGGCATTGAGTTCCTCACGAAAAAGACCCGGTGTGACTTCATCGCCAAACCAGGTCTCATCGGAAATCTGCCCGTTCAGTACAAGGGTACGGATGCCGGTATCCTCGTTCCGCACCCAGTTCCAGAATTTCTTTTTCAATTGTTGTTACCTCCGTTCTGTATCGCCTGCTGTTTATTGGCAAACAGCCCTGCGTCTTTCAGCTTGGTCATGTTCCCGTTGATCAGGTACAGGTTGCCGCCTTCCTCTTCGGATATCGGGTTCAGGTTCTCCATCTCCCGGATATCGTTGGCGGACAGCCAGCCGTTCTGCCGGCCCACCGCATAGCCGTTCATCCGGCTCTGGTAATCGCCACGGAGCAATCCGTCCACATTGAACTTGATGAAGTACTGTTGCTTTTCCGAGGGCAGGAGCAATGCTTTGTGCATCGCCTGTTCCCAGCGGATGACCCAAGGGTTCAGCGTGTACTTCACGAATTCCAGGGACTGTTGCTCGATGTTGGAGAAGCTGGATTTGTCAAGGTCGCCTACCATGTGTGGAGGCACCCGGAAGATACGGGCAATCTCATCGATCTGGAATTTCCGTGTCTCCAGGAACTGCGCGTCGTTGGGCGGCACCGACATAGGTTTGTATGTCATGCCCTCTTCCAGCACCGCCACGTTGTGGCTGTTCTTTCCGCTAAATTGTGCATGCCAGCTCTGCCGTAATTTTACCGGGTCTTTCACCACACCGGGATGCTCCAATAACCCGCTGGGCGTTGCCCCGTTGGCGAAGAAGGAAGAACCGAACTCCTCTGCCGCCATGGTCATGCCGATGGCGTTCTTCGCCATGGCGATTGGAGAGTAGCCGATGAGTCCGTCATACCCCAGACCGGGAATATGCAGCACCTGGTCGGGCCGGAGCTTCACTTCCTCAAACCGCTGTTTCCCACCGAATTCGTCCAGATAGCGGGTGTAGGTGTAGACAAGCTGTCCGGCATCGTCTCGCTGGACGTCCATCCGGTCGGGCATCAGCGGATATAGCCATTTCACCTTTCCGTAGCCGTCCCGGATGATCTGGGCATAGGCATTGCCGTATAAAAGCAAATGCCCCATGAGGGTCTCCCGGAAGATGAAGCTGGTCATCTCCGGATTCGGCTCGTCATGGAGCAATGGGTATAAAGGATGGTCGGTGACCATCTCTTTCCCTTTGTCTTTGTATCGGTACACATGAAGCGGCAGTCCCGCGATGGATTCCGACAGAATGCGAACACATGCATATACTGCCGTGACCTGCATGGCGGTTCGCTGGTTCACCGTCTGCCCTGCCGCACTCCGTCCAAAGTAGTACTGCAGGGTACCAGATAGCGTGTCTTTAGGTTTGTCACGGGAATGGAAGATCTTTTCAAAGAATTGGAACATATGGCACCTCTTTCTTTAAAATCGTGATATAATTACAACGTAAATTGATTATAAGGAGAGCATATAAAATGAAAAAGCTAACTTATACTATAGCCTTTCTGCTAATTATTAGCTTATGTCTATTCACTGGATGCGGTGGAGAGAACAAGGCAGATAACAAACCGGCAAATTATATTAATGTGGATGCCGGCACTTTGTTACAAGACCTTTATAAAAATGCAATGAATGCAAAAAAAGAGCATAACGGAAAAGATTATGCAATTCTGGGCAGAGTTGTCAATATAAATATCGATGGTAAAGGCTTTGACATACTCCCAACTAAAGTTAATTGGAATAAGACAAATATTGCTTGTTTAACAACAAATGATGCACAAAAAGACAAACTCTCTAAGTATAAAAACGGCGACTTGATCTTGGTTAAAGGCAAAATAACTTCAATTACTGAAAAAACTTACACTGTTAAAATTAATGACATAGAAATTCCTACTTCAACTGCAGTAGCCGGAATTTCAGATGCTAAATCAAACGATAAAAATAGCCCAGAACATAATGGTGTGAATTATTATGAATCCGTTGGCGGTGTTCATTTAGGAATGAATGAATCAGAAGTTAAAAATACTATCGGGAATCCTTCCGCACTTTTGTCTGAAGAAGAAACTGTAAAGCAATTTGATGATGCATATCGGAAATCGTGGTATTTCAAGAAACAAGGTTTACTGATACAATATGATCAAGGAAAAGTTTGTAATATTGTTATTCTCAATAACAGCCCTCTTCATTTAGACCGGTCCGGCTTAAATTGTAGTAACTCTTTCGAAGATTTTAAAGCTAAATATCCCAACGCAAATGGAAAGGCAATTCTCAATATTGCCAAAGGTGAATACCTTTTTTTAAATGACTTAAAAAAAGGTAAAATAACACTTTCCATATATAACAACTGATATTAAGGGACTGGGGTTAATAGCCTCAGTCCTTTTTACAACAGCAGAATCCCCCTACCGTCGTACACGCTCTCACCACTATCGTTCCCACAGCGGATTGCACGATCCAACGCCATGACCGTGGCCACCACGCCGTCAATCTTCTCCGTGGATTTTTCCTTGTCCGGTTTGATGTTCCCGGCCGGGTCCTGCTTGATGAAGATGTTGTCCACCATCCAGCGCAGGACAGGCTGCCCGCCATGGGCGATCCGCTGTTCCAGCGTCAGCTTCATCAGTTCCTTGGTTGGCGGGCTCATATCTTTAAAGCCCTGCCCGAAAGGAACCACAGTGAACCCCATTCCCTCAAGATTCTGTACCATCTGCACAGCGCCCCATCGGTCAAATGCGATTTCCCGGATGTGATACCTCTCACCCAGGCTTTCTATGAATTTTTCGATATAGCCATAATGCACTACATTGCCTTCCGTGGTCTGCAGGAAGCCCTGCCGTTCCCATACATCATAGGGAACATGGTCACGCCGTACCCGGAGTTCCAGATTTTCTTCCGGTATCCAGAAGAAGGAAAGAACCTGGAATTTATCATCTTCGTCCAACGGAGGGAACACCAGCACGAAGGCCGTGATGTCCGTGGTGCTGGAAAGGTCCAGCCCGCCGTAACAGATACGCCCCTCCAGCTCATCCGCATCCACCGGAAACGCACAGGCATCCCACTTGTCCATAGGCATCCAACGTATGCTCTGCTTCACCCATTGGTTCAGCCGGAGCTGCCGGAAAGCATTCTCTTCGCCGGGGTTCTGTCGGGCAGAGTTGAACGCATCCCTAACCTTTTCAATAGGGACCGTGATACCCAGGGACGGGTTCGCTTTCTTCCACACCTTCGGGTCTGACCAGTCCTCGCTTTCATCCGCACCATAGATGACGGGATAGAAGGTCGTGTCAATCTTCCGGCCTTCCAGGATATCTTTCGCCTTTTGGTGTGTCTCGTAACAGATGCTGTGCGTATCAGTACCAGCCGTGGTAATCAGAAAATACAACGGCTGCATCCGGGCGTCGCCGGAGCCCTTCGTCATAACGTCAAACAGCTTCCGGTTCGGCTGGGTATGCAGCTCATCGAATATGACCCCGCTGACGTTGAACCCATGCTTAGAATAAGCATCTGCCGACAGAACCTGGTAAAAACTGTTGGTGGGCAGATAGATCAGCCGTTTCTGTGATGCCAGTATCTTTACCCGTTTGTTCAGCGACGGGCACATCCGAACCATATCTGCAGCCACCTCAAACACGATGGAGGCCTGCTGGCGGTCAGCCGCGCAGCCATATACCTCTGCCCGTTCTTCCCCGTCACCACAGCACAATAGCAGTGCGACCGCTGCGGCCAGTTCGCTCTTGCCCTGTTTCTTGGGTATCTCAATATAGGCAGTCGTGAACTGGCGGTAGCCGTCCTGTTTCAGAATACCAAAGATATCGCGGATGATGCGTTCCTGCCAGTCGATGAGTTCAAACGGCTTTCCGGCCCATGTGCCTTTTGTGTGTTTAAGGCACTGTATGAACTGTACCGCATAATCCGCGTGGGCCTTGCTGTACTTCGACCCCTTCGCCATAAACTTTGTCGGTTTGTATCCCCTCAGTTTCCGCAATGCCCTCACCTCCCAACCAAAAAAGGCTCCCGTTATGGAAGCCTTCTTTTTTATTCTTTTACAGCAGGTCGACCAGAATCTCCAGTTCGTGTTCCAACCGTTCCAGTTCCTGTTGAATGCATTTCATCCGGAACCCGTTCCGGCATTGACGCCCTTCCCGCTGCAGGCTGGTGATTTCCGCCTTCCGGCGGAGGATGATGCTTTCCACATCATCTTCGCCTTCCATCACGGTGGCGTAGTCCTTTTCAAGCCGGGTCTTCGCGGCTTCCCGCCTGGTCTTCTCATCTCCATGCAGGATGAAGTTCACGTATTCGCTCTTGTTCTCTTCGATGAAGATCACCATCTCGTAGAACCCCATCTTCAGCCCGATGCGCTGTACCATATAGGTATCGAACATGTTGGTCTTACCCGTCTCCCGGACCTTCAGTATCTGCTCCCGTACCTTATCTGTCATCGCTGCACACCTCCCAGCCCATCAGAAGTTTCATGTACACGTTGGTGTACCGTTGTTTCTCGCTGCCGTCGCTCCCCATCATCGCATCGAAGAAAAAATCCATCGCGGCTTTCCGGCTGTCCCAGATCTTCTCCTCGCCGTAGCAGATGGTCTTGACCGTCTTCAGCTTGTGCACCACATCCTCGCCGTACACCACGTTGAGGCCGGAACCGTTGTCCCACCGCATCAGCAGGCTGCCCGTATCGTCAACCCCGATGACCGTGCCTTTGGTGCCCGGAGGCGGGGCCTGCCGGTCATCCATGCTGACCAGCTCGACCCGCGTTCCTTTCGGAAATTCGTTTCTGATCTGCTTTACTGTCTCTCTGCTCGGGAACATCATCTTAAGCCTCCTGTTCTGCCGTTTCGGCCTTTTCTTCTTCCGGCGTGCGGAATGCGGAGGAACCTTCCAACCTCTCTAAAAGCCGTTTGCGGGTCTCCTTGTATTCCGCTCCGATGAATCCCAAACGAAGAAGGAAGCACCGGAATGCGTATTTCTCATTCGGTACTTCCTTCTCTTTTGCCGTTATCCGTTTTGCGTTTTTTGCCATCCGGCAGAGCGCCGTGATGAAGTGCATGACCGCCAAGCTCTCCCCGCTCCCGAGCATCCGCTTGAACCAGGGGAACACCACCCTGTCTTCCGTGAGGATTACAATCGGGTCTTCGCAGTCCAGCGCCTTCCTGATCAGGCCTGCCTTGCTGGCGATAATCTTTTCAAGGTTGTCGACCTGCGTTTCCGTGAAGTCTTCCCTCGGCATCGTCAGCGTCCAGGAATCCGTGGTCATCTCTTCCTCCGCCGGGGTTTCGGTTTCTTCAGTTTTGGGTTCTTCCGTTATTTCCGGCATCTCGATTTCGAATCCCTGTTCCCGGAGGGCGGCGGCCAGGGTCTTCATCCCCGCCTCGTCTTCCGTGGTGATGCTGCCGTCCCGTTCCACCGTGTAGTTCCCTACTGTGTAGGTGAATCCCGGAGCTCCGTTGTACTTTGCTTCCTGCCCGGTAATCTCGGCGATGGCCTTTACTAAGTTCTTTCTGTCCTTGCCCTGTGCGTTTGTCTTTGCGTTCATCTCTGTGAACCTCCTTGTTCTTTGGTTAGTGTATATATCACTCTAAACGCACATAAAGTCAAGCTTTATTTTCGTATTTTAGATATATTTTTAACATTAATTGAGATAAGTAGCAGGAATGGTTTTTATCTCAGAATTATGGAAAAGTCAAGTCATGTTTTGGGATTTCTAAAAAAATACTTTGCACTAAAAAAGGAGCCTTTCGGCTCCCCTGTGTTTTCTGTTTTGCTTATGCGTTCATCGCCCATGCAATCGCATGTCCGCCGTCCTCAAAAACCTCCTGGCTCATGGCGACCAGGTTCAGTCGGCATTCGATTTCGTCCAGCCCGGTTTCTTCCGGCGTTTCAACAAACTCGTAAACCCCGGCAATGAACCCCTTCCAACCCCGGTCGGTGACCAGAACCTTGTCCCCCATCTTCAGCACTGCGCCAACCGTAGCGTTGACTTCCATTGCTAAGTCTTCCATCGTGGTGGTTTTCGGCAGGCGGTACCGCGCTGCCTTGTTCTCTGTGTATCCGTTCATTTTGCTTGCCTCCTTGTGCGTATTCTTTGGTTAGTGTATATATCACTCTGAAGGCACATAAAGTCAAGTTTTTTTGTATTTTAGATGTATTTTAAACAGTTTTGGAATTAAAAACCGCGGTTCTTAATAGAATCGCGGTTTTATAGAGTCAAGATATTTAATTCGGTTTTGCGATAATTCATTTTCGCTATATCGTATAACTCATGCTGATGGGGTTGGTGATTTAAAGCCGGATTATAAAATAAATAAAATAAATTACTGAAGCTGTAAAACTACTTTAGGTGAATCAACAGGAATGTATACCGTGTTGCCTTGTCCTACACGAACGGCAATATTCATGCCGATAATACTTCCGTCAGCTTTAGGAAGATAACCGCCAAGATTCCAAGAACGGATAAATTCAACATTAGGATAAAATGCGGTAAACTCTTGTGACGCACCTGGTCTTAACGGTATCGACGGCGTTGCTTCCGGTTTGCCTGCATCCTTATATTTCATATCCATCATAAACGGAACACCACAAGGTTTTCCATCAAAATCAATGCTGCTTTTACCCCATTCAATAACAGCCATCTCATTTGTGTTATTCGTAATAAGCAACGTCAAACCAGCTACATTCGCCCCTACAAGCTGGGCTGTTGGATAACCACGATAAAGGTTTTCACCCTTGTAAGGTGACACAGGTTTAATAGTTAAACCATACATCGCAACGGATGCAGGCTCGGAAGAAAACTTAACATCACACCGTGTAGCAGCCAGCGTAGAATTTGGAATTAAGCACTGACTACATAATACTAAAGCAAATAACATAAACAGAAAAATCTTTTTCATAAGAACACTCCTTTCATCTTTTATGGTTATTATAACACAAAAATGATGAAAGGGGATAGTAGAAACCATAGCATATTTAATGTGGCTATGTGCACGGATTATATGTACAGCAACAAAAAATATACCCTTATCATATAATATATTGGTATTATTTTGCGCAGTACGCGATACCCGCCAACACAAAGAACACACATGGCAGCGCCACTCCGTTGCCCCACATCTTATATTCAGCAGAATCGGTATGCGGGTTCTTCAGCCATTTGATAACCTGGTTCCGGGTACGTGCCTTTTTGGCAGTTCCCATCACCCGGCGGTGTGTCTCGAACACATCCATCCAGAACCGGATTTCCTCATCGGTCGGCTCCGGCGTTTCCAGGTTGGAACACCACCAGTCCGGAAATCCCTGGAGCCTTGCGCATTCCGTCGGGGTCAGCCTGCGTACCGCATAGTTCACGTTTACCAGCGGAGGATCCTTGTAATCCGTGGCCACCAGTGAACCAGCCTTCTCTTCTGCTGCATGGGTAAAATATGAATTTTTGCTGGCACAGTATGTCACATCCGGGCAGGCCACTGCATGGCGGTCTACCGTGTTCAGTGTGAAAGACACATCATCGCCGATACCGCTTCCCTGTGGGCCGTTCTCATCCTTCCGCCCAATCATGGACCCTTGGATAGAAACTACCGCGATACCGCCCTGGTTGCTCCCCGGCATGTTCCCACCCCGGTCAACCGTCCGGCAGGTGTCGCTTTCGTAGGCGTGGTTCCGCATGTTCTGCGTCCCATCCGAGGACTGCCGCACATCAAAGGTCTTCACGGTTTCCACCACAGCAATGCCTCCCTGGTTGCAGGTCGGATTGCCGCCGTTGGCGTCCAGCGTTCGGGAAGTCTCTGCGTCATAAAACCCGGATTTTGGGTTATCCGATTTCATGGAATTGCTGTCTTTGGAACAGATACCGAAAGCGTCCCGTTCCACTACAAAAGGCTGGTTGTTTCCTCCAGTTCCGTAAGTGGACAGCACGGTGGGTGCTGTTTCCACGGGGCCGGTATACCGGGTATCCTGGCTGTGGTTCTCGTACACAGTGGCAGGAACCACCCCGGCGCGGAGCGTCGGTGCCGTTTCAGCCTCATAGCCGATGTTCCCGGCTTTCGCAGAATGTTCCGTACAGAATCCCGCCGACATCACAACCGGCGGGTGATGCGCTTCCGCCCGGGGTGTGCAGGTGACGTCCTCCGTCACGCTCATGACCACACCGCCCTGGTCGTTCAGGCAGATAGTTCCGCCTGCCTCTCCAGCGCCGCCTTCAACACGGCAGGCAGTTCTTTGCCACGAGCGGAAGCCCTCTGCAGAATACCCAGACACGCCTTCCGACTCAAATAATATTTTGCCGGCACAGTGGCCAGTAAGATGTCCGACAAGATAGATGCGTTTTCTACGCTGGGGAACGCCCCAAGCGTCTGCGTCGAGGACGCGCCAGGCAACGGAGAACCCGTCACCCAGGATGCACCCTGCCGGTTCCCATTTCGCAGATCCAGGTACTGAAACCGAATCGTCGCAGATGCCGCAGATTTCCTCGAGGACTTTCTGGAAGTCGTCCCCTCCGTGGCTGGAAAAGGCTCCGGGTACATTTTCCCAAACAATGAACCTTGGATATATTCCATTGGTCTTCTCCCTCATTTCCTTAATGATACGAACAGCCTGGTGGAACAGGCCGGATTGGCTTCCTTCCAGTCCTGCCCGTTTTCCGGCGATAGAAAGGTCGGTGCAAGGGCTGCCGAAGGTAATGATGTCCACCGGTTCCAGTTCACCGCCATCCAATGTATTTACATCTCCGTAATGCTTCACGAAGGGCAGACGTTTGGTTGTAACCCGTATCGGGAAAGGTTCAATTTCACTTTGCCACACGGGCTTGATTCCCGCCAGGATTCCACCCAGCGGAAAGCCACCACTCCCGTCAAACAGACTCCCCAGCGTCAGTGTTCCCATCCTTAACCTCCACTTCATCATACCGGTAGGTCACGCCATCCCGGACGACTTCTACATTTTCGGAACTACCCACCTGTTCGATGAACCGTTTCACTATTACATCGCAAAACTTCTCATCCAACTCGATGGTATAGCAGATTCGATCCGTCTGCTGGCATGCGATGAGAGTCGAGCCGCTGCCACCGAACGGATCCAGAACTACACAGTTTGACATGCTCGAATTCATAATCGGATACGCCAAAAGCGGCACCGGCTTCATGGTCGGATGATCTGCGTTCTTCTTCGGCTTGTCAAATTCCCAGATTGTAGATTCCTTCCGTCCCGTGTACCATTCATGTTTGCCGATTTTCTTCCACCCGAACAGTATGGGTTCATGCTGCCACTGATATGGGGAACGCCCCAAAACAAGGCTTTGCTTCTTCCAGATGCATGTTCCGGACAAATAAAATCCCGCATCGCTAAACGCTCGGCGAAAATTCAAGCCTTCTGTATCTGCATGGAACACATAGATGCTGGCGTTGTCCGTCATCACCTGTTCCATGTTGGTAAAAGCCGCCAACAGGAACTGATAAAAGTCATCGTTGGCCATGTTGTCATTTTTGATTTTCCCGGCGCTGCCTTCGTAATTGACGTTGTACGGAGGATCGGTCACCACCAGATTCGCCCGGGTTCCTCCCATCAAGATATCGTAAGATTTCTCATCGGTACTGTCCCCACAGTACAGTCTGTGCCTGCCTAATTTCCACAGGTCGCCTTTTTTCGTCATGACGGGTCTCTTCAGTTCGGAAGAAACATCGAAGTCGTCATCTTTTATGCCGTCCTTTATATCATCACGGAACAGGTCATCCAGTTCTGCCGCTTCAAAGCCGGTGAGGCTCACATCGAAGTCCGCTGCCTGCAAATCGTAAATCACAGCCTGCAGTTTGCCCCGATCCCAATCACCGGAAATCTTATTCAATGCAATATTCAACGCACGTTCTTTAGTTTCATCGAAATCGACTACCACGCAGTCCAATTCATCAATGCCAAGGTCGCGCAGCACTTTCCAGCGCTGGTGACCTCCGATGATATGCCCTGTCACTTTATTCCATATCACCGGTTCCACGTAACCGAATTCCTGGATACTGCGTTTCAACTTTTCATACTCCGGGTCACCCGGCTGCAAGTCCTTCCTCGGGTTATAGTCCGCCGGGATAAGCTCAGACAACAGTTTTTTTACAATCTCCATATTCCCTCCTGCGCAGCAATCGCTGCAGTCCCTTTTCCGCATCAGCCACATTGCCTTTGACGGCCTGACCTTTCAAAGTCCTGTACTGTTGTGGCGTCAGATATTTTTTGCACAGCTTCAGCTGGTGCATAAATTCATACAGGTTCATCCTATCCGCCCCTTCCTGGCCGTGAGCAGTTTTTCCATCAGGTCATCCTGCGGAGATTGCCCACTGTACTCGCTGGAGCAGTTTTCTTTCACAATCTGATAAATTTCCATCCAAATCCTGTTAGCTTGTGATTTGTAGTCCTCCCCCATAGCCACAAATGGCGATTTCTGCGCCTTGCCCGTAGTGGGGTGCTTCGAGAGATGGCCGTATTCTGTAACAATAGCCTCGCATTGCCGCCATCTGGCCACACTCATTGCATACATTTCTAAAAGTTGGGGTGATATTAAATGGGAGCAGCCCCGCTCATGGAGCCACTCCCACGCTTCTGTATATATTGCATCCGCCTGCAGCGGTTTTCCGTCTTTCTGTATTGCCGAAAGCATCTCGTTAGGTTTCGGCATGTCCCGGCCTTCCAGGTCGGCTGCGTTATCAAATTGAACCACCGTGATGTTCCGCTTGCCCGGATTGCCTTCCATGAGCTTATCTGCCAGTGGCTTTTTCTTTGCTCCGGCACCCGGCCGGGCTCCGCCTCGGTTCGTTCCGTCCTTCGCCAAATTTCATCAACTCCTGTCCCGGGTCCTATTACCCTGTTTGAATCCGCGTTTTTGTTTACGCGACCCCCCGCCCGGTGCAGCGAGCAGGCCCTACAGAGATTTAAACGCCCCCTGGGGGTCGTTTTGACCTTCGACCCATACCCAGGTAAGGCCCCACCTTCAGCCGTGCCTTAACGATTGTGGTGCAAACCTGTCGCCATCCTCAATGCTGATCCGGGAGTGGCACGGCTTGCAAAGAGCCATCAAGTTCTCATCCGCATGCGTCCCGCCACGCCGCAACGGCAGGATGTGATGGACTTCGGTCGCCTTGGTCAGTCGACCTTCCTTCCGGCACTGTTCACACAGCGGATGCGCCGCAAGGTACCGGGCACGGATCTTTTTCCATTCGTTGCTTCCGTAAATCTTCCTCGCATTCTTATCACGACTGTACCGATCGTACTGCTGGTTCGCCAGTCGCTTATGCTCTTCGCAGTACCGGTCCTCCGTCAGCCTGGGGCAACCGGAATACCGGCACGGGTGCTTCGGTTTTCTCGGCATCCCTTTCACCTCCGATAGTCTTGTTTACAACGTGGAATGTTGCCCGACGTTTTACCACAATCTGCCCATCTTATTTACAAGACAGCAGCTTGTCCAATGTTGTGCCACAATCTGCCCGTCTTATTTACAAGACTGCGTCTTGTCCGGTGTTGTGCCACAATCTGCCGTCTTATTTACAAGATGGCATCTTGTCCGGTGTTGTGCCAAAACGGCCCAGCTTATCAACAACATCGCAGCTTAGGGCGAAATCCCCAGCTTACCGCCAAAATTCCGCACTTAACTAAAAAAGCCAACCTTAGTCCGAAATCCTGACCTTAACAGGCTATTTCCCAACTTAGCCGGGAATTTGCATCTTACTGCCAAATATTCCATCTTAGTCCGAAATTCCCAGCTTACCTCAGTTTTTACACCTTAGTAGCAATTTTTCCATCTTGACCGGGAATTGCCAGCTTACTGCCGTTTTTTACACCTTAACCGGTATTTTCCAGCTCTACGACCAGCACCGGCATGTTGTTTTCAACGTGGCATGTTGCCAATTTTCGTGACAAAAGTTCAGAATTGTCATTGACAACACGGCATGTTGCCCGATGTTGTGCCACAATCTGCCCATCTTATTTACAAGACAGTAGCTTGTCCGATGTCGTGGCAGCTTGTGCCCAGCTTACCGACAACATCGGTATCTTTTCCGGGCATAGAAAAACCCCCGGAAGGCTGATGCCACCGAGGGTTGAACCATATTTTTATTACTTTCCACCCTAACAATATCACAAAACAATAGTGCAGTCAATGTGCAAAAGTGTGCAACCTATGTGCAAAAGTGTGCAAATTTAGAAATTTTTTATAGCTTAACCAAAAAATCCGACCTTACCACCGATTTTGCCATCTTAACTGGTATTTTTCACCTTACCACCGATTTTGCCATCTTAACTGGTATTTTTCACCTTAGTACCGATTTTGCCACCTTAACTGGTATTTTTCACCTTAGTACCAAATCGGGCTGCTCTACTGAGTTTTTTAACCTTACCAGCAACATGGCATCTTAAATATGCTATATCATCCCATGATAATGGAAAAATGCCCACCTTGTCTCCAAGATGGGCATCTCGTCATGTGTTATTTTTTCGCTTTTTTAGCGGCTTTCTTTTTGGGTTTTACATTGACTGCTTCTTTAAAAGCTTTGCCGGGTTTAAAAGCAGGAACAGTAGCAGCGGCAATTTTGATAGGTTTGCCGGTCTGCGGGTTCTTGCCGGTACGAGCTGCGCGTTCACGGGCTTCAAAGGTGCCAAAGCCGATCAGCTGTACTTTGCCTTTTGCGGCAACCGTAGCGATGGTAGCTTCAATCAGGCCCTTCAATGCGGCTTCAACGTCTTTCTGGGTCATTTCTGCAGCAGCGGCGGCAGCAACGATGAGTTCTTTCTTGTTCATAATCATAACCCCTTTCAAAATATTTGTGAGAGTGCATGACTACTGAGTTCACATATATCTTACCAATGTTTATTTGCTTTTGCAAGAATAAAATCAAGGCTCTGCGCCATTTTCTTCCAGAAACTTGATTGCCTTCTTATGGATGTTATGCACCGTCCTGACGGAACACCCCATCGAATCAGCTACCTGATGCCACTTCATGAAATTCAGGTAACGCAATTCCAGCACCAGTTGGCAGTTACGGAACGGGACTTCCGCAATCAGGATACGCAGTTCCAGCTTTAACTCGACCAAACGGTCAATATCCTCGTTCACTTCCCGTTCCAAATCTACAATCTTTGCGATGACCTTATCCATTTTATGCGGATCCCGCGTACCCGTAACGGGTTCCGCGCTGAATGTCGTCGTCGCCTTTGTGGCCAGGGCCTTTAAGGCCTCCAGCCTTTGGAGCCGGCTGTTCACACGCAGATCCACATAGTACGCCTGTGAAAGTTTTTCAATGACGTTCATTTTCTTCCTCCTCACGAATTCCATCCAGAATATAATCACCATCCACATCCGTAAGGACAGAATACAGGTGCGAATGGAAGAAGTCTTCGATTCCCTTTTTGTCTGCCCTTGCCTTTTTCAAGACGGTCAGCTTTCGCTCCATAGCAGTGTCTTCCACCACTTTGCCTTCAGCCACTAATTTTTCATAAAGGACCAGTTCGTGTTCGATGTCTTTGTATGACCGCAATTTGCGTAACGCAGCCCTGTAATCTTTAGCCGCCTGGATAACAATCGCGTTTGCCAATCTCTGATATGGACCCATGTCACACCTCCAGTACCGCTTTCACGGCATCTATCAACGCGGTCTGCGTCTGGTCCTTCCGGTGAAGCGCCGCCATCACCATTTCGTCCATGGTGCCTTGCGTCAGGATGTGGTGGATGACCACTGACTCCTTCTGTCCCTGCCGCCAGAGCCGCGCGTTGGTCTGCTGGTACAGCTCCAACGACCAGGTCAGGCCGAACCAGATCAGGGTGCAGCCACCATATTGCAGGTTCAGCCCATGGCCCGCCGACGCGGGATGGATGACCCCCACGGGAATCTTCCCAGCGTTCCAGTCAGTAAAATCCTGTGAGGTCTTCAGCTCCCGCACTTGGAACCGTTCCCGTATCCGGGCCAGGTCGTGTTGGAACCAGTACCCCACCAGTACCGGTTTGCCGTTCGCTGCTTCTATCAAATCCTCCAGCGCGTCCAGTTTCCGGTCATGGATGCGGTGTACGGTATGCTCCTCATCGTAGACAGCGCCGTTCGCCATCTGCAGGAGCTTGTTGGTCAGTGCCGCCGCGTTCTTGGCGTCAATCTCCTGCCCTCCCAGGGAAACGACCATCTCTTTCCGGAACCCGTCATACACTTCCCGCTCCCGTTCAGACAGCGGTACCGCCACCACGTTGTGGATGCAGGGCGGCATGTCCAGGTAGTCCTCTGCCGTCATGGAAATGGTAATGTCCGAAATGGCTTCGTAGATCTGTTCCTCTGCACCCGGCCGCAGCTTATAGGTGAACACCACCTGGGCGTTCCGCTTGTCCGGCACGAAGTACTTCTCGCGGTAGCGGCTGATATAACGCCCCAGCCGTTTCCCGTAATCCAATACTTTGAACTCGGCAAACAGATCCATAAGTCCGTTACTGGAAGGAGTGCCTGTCAACCCCACGATCCTCTTCACCTTGCTCCGTACAGACATCAGGCTCTTGAACCGCTTCGCCGTGTAATTTTTGAAGGAGGACAGCTCGTCAATCACCACCATGTCATAGTCAAAGGACCGGCCGCTTTCTTCTACCAGCCATTGGACGTTTTCCCGGTTGATGATGTAGATGTCGGCTTTCGTCCGCAGGGCCGCCAGCCGTTCTTCCCTGGTGCCGATGGCCACGGAACACGACAGGTCTTTCAGGTGATCCCACTTTCCGATTTCCGCAGGCCAGGTGTCCCTGCCGACCCGCAACGGCGCTATGACCAGCACCTTGTTCACCTCGAACCTCTCATACAGCAGTTCCTTTATGGCGGTCAGCGTTATCACGGTCTTGCCAAGCCCCATGGAAAGCAGGACCGCCGCTATTGGATGCGCCAGGATAAACTCCATGGCGTATTTTTGGTAATTATGTGGTTTATACTTCATTTGTCCCTCCAATCTCCCGCAGCACGTCCGGTATCTGTTCCACGCCATCTACCACGAACACCGGGAAACCCAGTTTCCGCAGCTGGTGGATGCGCCTCAACTGTAATGGCCTCGGCTTTTTCCCCGGCGCCTTCAGTTCCACGAACCCGGCCTTCCCGCCAGGGAACAGCACCATGCGGTCAGGCACCCCATCGCATCCGGGAGATACAAATTTCAGTGCCACCCCACCGTTTGCCGCCACCATTCGTACCAGTCTTTGCTCTATCTGTTTTTCTTTCATAATTCCTCCGGGACGTGAGTACATGAGCCTCGCGCGCACGCGTATGCACATACACGCACTTGCATGCGCTACATGTACTATTTATTTAAAAATTAATAAATTTAGAATTTTTTTGTCACAACTGTCCCTGTACCGCCATCGGCTTAGGCAATGTGAGGCTTTGGGTCGATGACGGCATGGTGTGATAACCCCAGGACAGATGACAGGGATAGAAGTTCCGTGACGTGACGCCCATCTCACTTACGGACGTAGATCCTCTGCTGTCCGTAGATGGGCATGCGTTTCCTGGTCTTGCTGCGAACCCAGCCGTCCACCTTTTCCATCAAGGCCATGATGGCAAAGGAATCGGAGGGCCGCAGGTCTGACAGGGACTTGCCAAAACACTCGCACCAGATCTCCACGTTGGAGACGGTTTCCCGGCGGACGGTACCTTTGCTGACTGTGGGGTCAGCATCCCCCAGCAGGAAGTTCCTCCGGGCATACAGGTCCATATCGTTCCAGTTGGCGGGCAACAGTTTTTCAAGATAAACTTCCACCATGCCCCGGCGCTCGTCTTCTTCCATGGCGCCTTTCTGGATTTCGATCGCCTCGCCTACCAGGTCTCCTTCCAAGTACAGTTTTTCCCCTTGCTGCCAATAATGCTTGGCCTCCGCCCATATCTGGTCACGTTCCTCCCGCGAAATATGGAATCCTTTTGCCTGCCTGGTCTGGTGTAGTTTCACAATCCAGAACCGTCGGTTCCCGGTGATGTCGCGCAGGTATCCCCGGTCGCCGTTGACGGTCGCCACCATGATGCCCTGCCGGGGATGGCTTTCCACTGCCCTGCCGTAACTGGGTCGGAACTTGTCATCGGAAGATGACAGGAACGATTTCACTTTTTCGATGTCGGCCTTCTTCATACCGGCCAGTTCCGCAATCTCACAGATCCAGAATCCCTGGATTTTTTCTGCGGCTGCCTTACTGTCCATATCACTTAACTGAAGTGAATCCGAAAAATACTCATCCCCCACCAGCTCTTTGAACAGGGTGCTTTTACCGATGCCCTGATCGCCGTCCAGCACCAGCATACAGTCATACTTCACACCCGGCTCGTACACCCGCGCCACAGCGGCGGCGAAGGTCTTCCGGGTGACCGTGCGTACATACTCGGTATCGTCAGCCTTCATGTACCGGATCAGCATCGTGGGAACCCGGACGACGCAATCCCATGCAGGCAGGTTGTCCAGATAGCGCCGGAGCGGGTTGAACCGGCGTTCCATCGCCACACGGGAAAATGCCACATCGTGGTTCCGGGTGGAAAAGGAAAGATAACGGACATCCAATTCGGATTTCAGACCGTCGGTATCGGAATCCAGCCAGAAACGGGCTCCTTCCGGGCGTTCCCAGGGAACGGGGCCGGTAACCTCCACCATCCGCGCCATCTCGTTAAAACCGAAGTTGGCGTAGGCGGGGTCGTTGCGCAGGATGAGCAGCAGGTTCCAGACGCTGTTCTCCAGCTCTTTGTTCCTGCCATAGCGAAGCCGGGCCTGCCAGTTGTCATCCTCCGAAAAGTCCATGCTGGCTTCTTCCGCCCGTTCCTTTGCGATGGCCATCTTCACCTCGTCCAGCGACATGGCAAAATCCGACATCGCCTTAAAGGAAGCATTCGTGTCCTCATCCCGGAACCGGTGTGCCCGCACCAGGTCAAAAGAATTCAGGAGCTTCCCGTAGGCCGGGTCGGTGGCGTGGTGGCTGAAGGCAAATTTTTCGTCATAGATTACAACACCGGCAGAACCCTCGCCGGGGATGTAGTCGTACCGCCCTTCCATGGCGCTGGGCCGGTACACATCTGTCAGGAACCGTTCGATGACATCCCGCGGGGAAAAGGTACGGCAGAACACCCCGACGACGCCCGGTTTGGTCAAAGGATCCGCCTGCCGTTTCACGTTCTGCTTCATAACGGTGGTCTGCCGGGAAGACGTAGGCCACGTGGAAATATCGTGCCAGTCATCGTACATAGCCAACATGGCATCCGCGTCCACGAGCCCGCCGTCCCAGGCTTCAAAGTAGTATTCAATATTGGAAGGCGTGGACGGCCAGAACATCAGCCGGTTTGCCTCGTATGTGGAATCATCGAAATAGTCCATCCCCACCTGCTTTGCAAGCATCCTGGCTACCGGCTCATACTCCTCTTCTGTGACATCCCGTGACAAAGGGTACAGCAGTCTCAGCCGGGGTTTGTCGGGCGAATATTTATGCGTCCCATACACACAACCTTTATAAGGAAGTTTTTCTTTCACATGGGACATGATGCCGGGCGTGGCAAAGTCCATGTCCAACGTGACGCAACTGCGGCACAGTACGAAACCGATGCGCCGCAACCCCTGCTTGAGATGCCCCATGACATAACCGCCCACATCCTTGATATCATCCTGCTCGCCTTTCTTCATGGCCAGGAACTCTTCCAGGCTTTCGACGGTCTTCTGTGTAGTGGAGAGGCGCTGTGTCAACGCCTCCCACGATATCTCCCGGTTCGTCCATGACTTCGCCAGCCGGGTGTTGGCGACAGACAGCTTCAGATTTCGCATACCGTTTCCTCCTCGTCAGTCATCGACTTCGGTACACTGGTCGACCAGTGCTGCCAGGCAGAAACCCAGGGTCTTCACGATGGCGTTCAACGCGTCGTCCCCGCTGCCGGCGATGATGACACCGATGGTTTTCTTTTCATCATTAATAATGGGACGGAAGCAAAAGTCCCCGTCCACGCAGCCGATCTGCAGGATTGTCCTGCCGCCCGCTTTCCGGCAGCCGCTTCCCTTGAACCCGGTGGTACCGGCCTCTGCCATCAGAATGGCATTGCCCTCCACCACGTCACGCTGGAACGTAGCTACCTCCACACCATTAATCTTTTTAAGGCTCTCTTCAATCGCATACATTTAGATCTTCCTCCTTCACATACTTGACCGGAATCCCGGTATTGACGGCATGGGCGATTTCCCTCCGCATGCCTTCACTGATTGTGTCTCCGCAGGCCCAGACCTCATCGCAGAGGTCCAGGAGGCGCAGACCGATGCCCAGCGCCAGTTCCCGCTCGCTTTCTTCCGATATAAAACCAGGCAGCCACAGATGCGGCGTTATGGGTACCCTGCCCCGGTCCACGGCAAGGCGGCTGTACCGCCTCGCCATCTCTGTGTTGCGCCGGATGTCACCGGAATACGGTGAGCAGATGTAAACGACGGGTGAATCCCTGATTTTGGTGCCCATAGGAAACCAGCTCCTTTCATCGTTCTGATTTCCTATGCCCACATCCGGCCATTTTTTTTAGTGAAATTAGAAAAAAATATTCTTTTCCTTATTTAAAATAGGCAAGCCGCCCTGGAAGATTTCCGGGAGCGGCTGTTTTTGTTTGCCAATATTTTTTTTAAAAACGACTAAAAAAATCTGTCACTTGTGGGCATAGGAGTATGAAACCAAAAGAAAGGAGGAAAAACCTCATGACAAAGAAAGACAAAACGGCCCTGGTCGAGGGGCTGAAGAAGCTGTCAAAGGATTTCGCGGATCTGGCCGCAGTGCTGGAAGGCACAGACTCCAAGGCAAAGGCGCAGGAAGCGCCTGCCAAGGAACCGGCATCCGAACCTGCACCGGTACCGGAAGAGGCGCCAAAGCCTGTAACCTTTGAGGAACTCAGGGGTTACCTGGCGGAAAAAGCGCGGTCCGGTTTCCGGGCCGAAGTCAAGGCGATGCTGGCGAAGTACGGTGTTGAGAAACTTTCCGAAGTGGACGACCCCGATACCTGGGCGGTGATGATGGAGGAAGCGAGGGAGATCGGCCATGGCTAACCATGCATACCTTTCCGCTTCCGCCAGCCACCGCTGGCTGGCCTGCCCTCCCAGCGCGAAGCTCTGCGCCCAGGAGGCCGACCACACCAGCGACTACGCCATCCAGGGAAGCTGCGCCCACGAGCTGGGACAGTACCTGGTGGAGAAAGCGCTGGGCCGGGAGTGCCGGGACCCCACCGAGGACCTTACCTTTTATAATGCGGAGATGCAGGAGGCTGCGGAAGCCTACCGGGATTTTGTCCTGGAGCAGGTGGAAGCGGCAAAGGCACAGTGCAAGGACCCTCTGGTCTGCGTCGAGCAGACCCTGGACTACTCCAAATGGGTAGAACACGGCTACGGCACCGGAGATGCGGTCATCGTGGCGGACGGTGTGCTGCATGTGGTGGATCTCAAATTTGGGGTCGGCATCGTGGTCAAGGCAGAGCAGAATTCCCAGCTCATGTGCTATGCACTGGCAGCGCTGGATACCTTCGGGGACCTCTACGATTTTGACCGCATCCGGCTGACAATCTTCCAGCCCCGGCGGGACAACGTGGACACGTGGGAGACTACCAAGGCGGAACTGCTCCGTTGGGCAGACGAGATCCTGGCTCCCATCGCCAGACTGGCCTACCGCGGCGAAGGCGAATTCCATGCCGGCGACCACTGCCAGTTCTGCAAGGTGAAAGCCACCTGCAGGAAACGGGCGGAATACGCCATGGAGCTGGCAAAGTACGATTTCACCGAACCTGCCACCCTGGGCGAGGACGAGATTGCGGCCATCCTACCGCAGATCGATACCCTGGTTTTCTGGGCGGAGGACGTGAAAGCGTGGGCGCTGCAGCAGGCGCTCTCCGGCACACGGTATCCCGGCTTCAAGCTGGTAGAAGGCCGGAGTGTCCGTAAGTACACCGATGAGGCGGCAGTAGCTGAGGCCGTCACCAAAGCGGGCTATGACCCGTTTGAAAAGAAGCTGCTTGGCATTACGGCGATGCAGAGGCAGCTGGGCAAAAAGAAATTTGATGAACTATTGAACGGGCTTGTGATAAAGCCCCAAGGCAAGCCGGTACTGGTACCGGCATCAGACAAACGTGCGGAATTGAATACCGCAGCAAACGATTTTATGGAGGAATAAACTATGGCAATGAAAAATCCGTGCAAAGTGATCACCGGCAAAAAGACTGTATTCAGCTACCTGAATGTGAACGAACCGAAAGCCCCGATGGGTGGCGGCATCCCGAAGTTCAGCGTTAGCCTGATCATCCCGAAAAGTGACAAAGCTACCTATGAGAAAATCCAGGCTGCGACCCAGGCCGCCTACGAGGAAGGCCAGGGCAAACTCCGCGGTACGGGCAAGACCGTACCCAAGCTGGAAGACTTGAAACTGCCGCTGCGTGACGGCGACAAGAAAGACGACCCCAACTATAAGGGATGCTGGTACATCAATGCCAACAGCACCACCAAACCCGGTGTGGTCGATGCCGACTGCAATCCCATCCTGGATACGAGCGAACTGTATTCCGGCATTGTAGGCCGCGCCAGCATCACCCTGTATGCTTTTAATAGCTCAGGGAATCGCGGCATCGCCTGCGGTTTGAACAACTTGCAGAAGCTGGCCGACGGCACTCCCCTCGGTGGCCATACCCGCGCAGAAGATGATTTTGCAGGTCTGGACGATGACGACGACTTCCTGGACTAAAAGTAAAAACAGCGGCAGGCTCTATGCCTGCCGCATGAAAGGAAAACATGAAAACTCTGTTCATAGATATTGAGACCCGGAGCAGTGTGGACCTTTCCAAGGGAGGCGTTTACAAATACGCCTCCTCTTCTGATTTTGAAATGCTGCTGTTCGGGTATGCCGCCGATGACGGCGAAGTAAAAGTCATAGACCTGGCGTCCGGGGAAACGATGCCGGGCGAAGTGCTTTACGCACTGGTAGATGATAATGTCATCAAGTGGGCGCACAACTGCGCCTTTGAACGGGTTTGCCTGTCCTGCTGGATGCGAAAACACCAACCTGCCTTGTTCTCCGGTAACTACCTCAACCCGAAGTCGTGGAAATGCACCATGATACTGGCCGCCTACAACGGACTGCCGTTAAGCCTGGAGAAAGTTGGTGCGGTCCTTGGTCTGCAGGAGCAGAAGCTGAAGGAAGGCAGAGAGCTTGTCCGCTACTTCTGCACCCCCAGCCGGACGGAAGGGCGTCAATGGAATCTCCCAGAACACGCCCCCGCTCGCTGGGACACCTTTAAGGCTTACAACATTCGGGACGTGGAAGTGGAGTTACAGATTTTCCATCGACTCCGCAAATATCCGGTACCGGACAGCGTCTGGGAGGAATACCGCCTCGACCAAGAAATCAACGACCGAGGCATCCTGATCGACCGCCAGCTGGTGGAACAGGCCATCCGCATGGACGAACTGTCCAAAGCCGGACTGACTGCGGAAATGATAAAACGTACCGGGCTGGCCAATCCCAACAGCGTGGTGCAATTAAAATCTTACCTTACACAAAACGGCATTGACGTTGACACCATCGGCAAAAAGGAAGTAGCCGCGATGATAAAAGAGGTGCCGGCTGAAATTGCGCAGGTGTTATCGTTACGGTTACAGCTTGCAAAGAGCAGCATAAAGAAATACGCCGCCATGCAAAACTCTGCCTGTTCGGATGACCGCTGCCATGGAATGTTCCAGTTCTATGGGGCGCGCACAGGCCGATGGGCCGGAAGACAGGTGCAGCTGCAGAATTTAAAAAGGAGTGATCTCTCCGATTTAGAACAGGCACGGGAACTGGTACGGCGGGGTGATTACGAAATGCTGTCCATGCTATATGAGTCTGTGCCGAACGTGCTGTCAGAGCTGATCCGCACCGCCTTCATCCCCACTCCTGGCTACAAATTTGTGGTCAGTGATTTCTCCGCCATAGAAGCTCGGGTTCTTAGTTACCTGGCAGGGGAAAAGTGGCGCATGGACGTATTCCACCATGGCCGTGACATTTATTGTGAAACCGCAAGCCGTATGTTCGGCTGTATCGTAGAAAAAAATGGGCAAAACTCACACCTTCGGCAGAAAGGCAAAATCAGTGAATTGGCCCTTGGTTACGGAGGATCTGTGGGGGCGCTCAAAGCTATGGGAGCCTTGGATATGGGCCTTGCCGAAGAGGAACTGCAACCGCTGGTCAACATGTGGCGGCGCGCAAACCCGCACATTGTGCAGTATTGGTGGGACGTTGACGCCGCCGTGAAAAAAGCCGTACAGGATAAAGTCCCCTCGAAGGTCGGTTGCGTCCGTTTTGAAGCCCGGAACGGGATGCTGTTCATCCACCTGCCCAGCGGCCGGCGCCTTTCCTACGTGAAACCGCAGATTGGTGAGAATCGGTTCGGCGGTGAGTCCGTGACCTACATGGGCGTTGACGGTACCAAACACTGGAGCAGAATCGAAAGCTACGGTCCTAAATTTGTAGAAAATATAACGCAGGCAATCAGCCGCGACATCCTCTGCTACGCCATGTGTACCCTCTCCCACTACCGGATCGTCGGCCACGTTCACGACGAGCTGATTATCGAAGTCAGCAAAGATACCCCGCTGGATACCATCACCGGGCAGATGGGTAGGACGCCTCCGTGGCTGCCCGGCCTGGAACTCCGGGCAGACGGGTTCGAGTGTATGTTTTATAAAAAAGATTAAAAAAACGGGCAATCCCGATATTGGGGCTGCCCGTTTATAAACCAAAAGAAAAGATGTCAGTAAATGTCAGTTGAATGTGTGGTATTATGATATTGTAAAAAATGTATAGTAAATTATAGTTGAAGGTATGGTAATATGATATTAAAGGAAGTGGGTACTGAGAGGTATCCACTTTTTTCATGGGAGATTTTAGTATTCATCCGCATTATCAGTCCACATTTCGCACTGGCTGATAACGGTTGTGATTGCATCCTCCATGCCTTCCGGCGGATAATCATATTTCTTCAACAGCCGTTTTACCATCCTACGCATACCGGCGCGGGCGGATTCTTTCTTTTCCCAGTCCACCGTCCGGGATTTCCGCAGAGAATCAGTCAGTTCTTTTGTTATGGCAACAAGCTGATCGTTCGTGTAAAAATCCTTTACTGCTTCCGGTCGTGTCAGGGCATCGTAGAAAGCCAACTCTTCATCGGTAAGTCCCATGGATTCGCCGGCTTTATGAGCGTTGGCAATATCTTCTGCCATCTTCATCAGTTCTTCGATGACCTGTTCGTTTGTTAGCATACCGTTAAGGTAGGACTTCACAATGCGATCCAGCATCACAGAGAATTCCTGTGACTTTACCACATTCGTGCGTTTGTATATCCGTACCTGTTCTGCAATCAGTTTTTTCAACAATTCTACCGACAGGTTCTTTTCTGGTAATTTTGCGATTTCTTTCATGAATGCAGAGTTGAAAAGGTTAAACTCTTTATCCACATCTGTGAACAGATTGATTACGCCTTCACTTTTTACACTCTGCTTGAGCATTTCGTTAATCTGGGCATTAATATCTTTTAGTGAAATATGACCCGGCTTTTCGATTTTTATCAGAACAGAACGGACGGTTTCAAAGTATGCTTCTTCCCTACGCTCCTCTGCTGTGGCAACACTCTTCGACAGGGAAAATGCCTGCCGCATCATATACGCCTCAAGCAGATAGCTTTCTTTTTCATCTTTTTTCTGCGGACCGGACAGGAAATTCACGCCGCCAGTAATCAGTTTTGCGCGAGTCAAATCACTTTCTGTAGTGAGGAATGCGGAATAGTCAAAACCATGGAACAAATCACGGCAGACTATCAGCTTCTCTTGGAATTTCTTATACGCAGTTTTGGCAACATCCATATCCCCAAAGTTACGCTGATCCTGCGACGTGTACTGTTTCATCGCAGCCTTTAGTGCGGCGGCAATACCTATGTAGTCGACAATCAACCCGCCTTCCTTGTCTTTGTACACACGGTTGACGCGGGCAATAGCCTGCATCAAGTTATGCCCTTTCATGGGCTTGAAAATATACATTGTGGACATGGACGGGACATCAAAGCCTGTCAGCCACATATCAATGACAATAGCGATCTTGAAATCGCTGTTGTTATCTTTAAATTCTCTGGCCAGCCCTTCCCGGAAAGCCTTGCTTCCAGTATAACCTTTATCCTTCCATTCCTCCGGGTCCTGGTTACTACCGGTCATTACAATTTTAATTTTACCCTTCCAATCTGGTCGCAGTTCCTGGGTAATGTATTCATAAATTTTTACTGCTATCGGGCGCGAGTATGCCACGATCATCGCTTTGCCCGTCTGCTCATACTGCCGGTAGTTCTCGTAATGGTCAACAATATCATTACATAGAGAATGGATTACCTTTGGTGTGCCAAGGACGCTGTCCATATGGGCCAGTTCCTTTTTGCTTTTTTCAATATCAACTTCGTTGGCATTTTCTTTCAGGCGATCATAGGTCGCATCAATCTTTTCCAGAATCTCCGGGTCAAGCTCCAGCTTAATAACCCGGCTTTCATAGAAAATCGGTCGCGTTGCGCCGTCGGCGACAGCCTGCGTCATGTCATAAATATCAATATAGTTACCAAAGACTTCATGGGTATTCCGGTCTTCCAGTTCGATGGGAGTCCCCGTAAAACCGATGTAGGTAGCATTGGGCAGCGCGTCACGAACGCGACGAGCGTTGCCAATAGTAATCTTACCAGTCTTGGCGTTCACTCGTTCCTCAAAACCATACTGGCTGCGGTGCGCCTCGTCGGCCATAACAACGATGTTCCGCCGGGTAGACAACGGTTCATCGCTTTCCTCAAATTTCTGCATCGTGGTAAAGATGATGCCGTTAGCTTCTCTGCCTGCAAGCCAGTTCATCAGTCCGATAGCCTTGGAACCGCGTGCGATTTCTTCGTCAGTTAGCTTTCGCTTTTCCGCCTGGATAGGTACTTGCCGCAGGAAGTCTGCACATTTGGAAAACTGTGCGAATAACTGGTCATCCAGATCGTTGCGGTCAGTAATGACAACAATGGTCGGGCTATTCATGGCGGTCTGCAATCCCTTAACATAAAACACCATCGAGAGAGATTTACCACTGCCCTGGGTATGCCAGAACACACCGCCGCGACCATCGCCAAGTTCACTGCTGGCTCTAACCGTTGATTCGATAGCCTTTTTAACTGCGAAGTACTGATGGTAACCGGCCAAAATTTTCGCGTCACCACCAGTTTCCTTTGAGAAGCAGATAAAGTTGTGCAGTATGTCCAGGAACCGTGCTTTTTCGAACATTCCCTTAAAAAGCGTGGTAAAGTCTGCATACCGAGTTTCTTCATAATCACCGTCTACAGTTTTCCATTCCATGAAGCGGTCCAGATTGGCAGTAATGCTTCCAGCTCGCGTCTGTGACTGGTCACTAATTACGCAAAACGCATTATAAATGAAAAGGCTTTCAATAACCTTCATGTAATTTCTGATTTGAAGGTAGGCATCTTCTATCGTAACAGAATCTGCTTTCGGAGATTTCAATTCCATGACCACAACAGGGATACCGTTTAAAAACACAATGATATCCGGCCGCTTGGTTTCGTTTTCAATGAAAGTCCACTGATTGGCGACAATAAAGCTGTTACTGGTTGGATTTTTATAATCCACCAAATGTACAATTGTACTTTTTTCTTCACCCTTATCCCGGTAGGTTACCTGGACGCCGTTTTGGATGTAATCCATGAAGGTTTCGTTTTTGGAAACAAGCGATCCCGCCTCATAGTTACGGATTTTGTATATAGTTTCATCAATAGCGGCTTGCGGGAGCGTCGGATTGACCATTTCCAAAGAATTCCGCAGTTCATCCGCCATAAAGGGGTCACGAAGTTCCTCTGGATTTCGCTCCACGTCCGGTCCGTAGACATGGGTATACCCGAGGTTCGTCAACAATTCTATGATTGAGTTTTCATAACTCGATTCGTTGAATACCACCATGAGTGGTTACCTCCTTTATGGTTAAATAAACAAGAATTTAGAGCAGCAAATAGAATCTCTTCTTCAGGCTTTCCTTGACAATAAAGATGCTATACCTGTAAAGCTTGGCGACTATCTTTATATCAAGGGGCGGATTGGTTGGAAAGGACTCAAGAAAAGTGAATACCTTTCCCAATCTGGTTATCGTATAATCAATGGGGAAACTCTCACAAAATCGGGAATTGACTGGAATAAAGCCGGCTACATTTCAGAAGAAAGGTATGTCGAATCCCCTGAGATAATGTTGCAAGTTGGCGATATCTTGTTATCTAAAGATGGCACAATCGGCAAAATCGGATTTGTAGATAGCCTTGAACTACCAACCTCGGTTGCTTCAGGAATCTTTGTAATCCGAAACAATAAGCCAGACATCATATCCACTACTTTTATATACTATTTGCTAAAGTCAAGTCTCTTCGAATCCTTCATTGCAGCTCGAACAGAGGGAAGTGTTATCCCTCATCTTTATCAGAAGGACTTTATGGAATTTGAATTCCCGCTTCCATCTTTTGGTAAAATGGCGGAATTTGAGAAACTTACGGAGCCGATGTTCTCTCAGATTGTAAATAATCTTAATGAGAACAAAAAACTTGTTGCCTTAAGAGATGCCCTTTTGCCAAAGTTAATGTCTGGTGAATTGGACGTCACCGACTTGGATATTTAAGCCACTAAATTCTTGTTTATTGCATTGTTGACTTCTATTGCAAGATCAATTTTATTGAGGAAATTAGCTATTATACGCTGCGTACTTATGTCTGGAAGAGAGATTTCCAGTTTGACAAGATCGCTACCACGAATCCCTGCCGCCGCCACTTGTTCAACAATACTTTTTACCTTATTTCGTCCTTCGAAGGAGTTAAAGTAATAATAAATATAGAACGGGTCAGCTTTTTCAGGGTTTACACGCACCCTGATAAGGTGGGATTCGAAAACTGTCGGTTCCACCACTTTGGTAACAATACTACATTTTCCAGCCCCCTCAAGAGTAAGGGATTGTCGAGCAAACAAAATATCGCCAGTACGAATTGATGAGGCAAAAAGTTCTTTATCCGTTACCGGAACTCTGTCCATCTCTATATCAGCGATCCTCGAATGAGCAAAAATCTCGCCCATTGCAATCATTGGAACCCCAACACCTCTAATCGCTTTTGGCTTCGTAAGCCCATTTCTCGTAGGTTCTGCCAAAATTTCTGCTAAAGTATATTTTTTCATTTTCTTCCTATCTTATCCGATGTACTTCTTGTGATCCAGCTTAACATTGTTCTGCTTAACCATTGCATACTGTAGCGTCGTATCTATCCGCTGATACCCCAAGAGTCGTTGAAGTTGCTCTATAGGCATCCCTTTATCAATTGCCATTCCGTTGGTAATACTCCCGCCGTTGGTAAGAGTTTATAAACAAGAATTAGCGATTTAAAAATTGAGGTCTGATACATCCAGTTCGCCAGTCATTAACTTTGGCAATAAAGCATCTCGAAGCGACAATAACAATAGGTTTTCCGATGTATTCCTTTCTTGCGCTTCAAACAACGGTTGAATAATATGTACCAATTCCGTCTGTTCTGCCTTTTCAAGAATTTCAAATTTGTATTTTAACAGATAATTAATCTTCATATTTGGTCGCACTGATGTTTCACCAGTTATCCGACTAATGTAATTACGATAATCCTTTGTCTGAAACTGACGATACACTATCAACGGGTAAACAATATCATCATTTATAGATATACGAATAAGTCCATTATTATAAACAGCGTTTAAATCTTCACCAATAAGTTGATTTAAACCCAAGCTTGCAGTTCTTGTAACCACAATATCATCCTTGTGAAGTTGATACCGCTTAAATATTTCAGAGGTAACCTTTGTGAATCCCCATTCGTATACTGGCCGTTGATTTGACAAATCGCCAACTCTGACACAACGAATACCTGTATCGTAATCAACAATGGGAGCTTTTTGAATAGCATCTGCACCGGTATTGGCCATTAAAACAATATCACCTATAGTTACAGGAAAGGTTTGATGGTTAGATAAAAATTCTTCATAAATAGATTGTGCTTGTTGTTCTAAATTCTTGTTTATTTGATTATTAATCTCAATTTTATCATCTAATGCGGATAAAAATGCTGCAATACGGTGTTGATCTCTTTTTTCCTTTGGTACACGTACCTTAATTCCACGCATTGTTGCCGCGGACACTTCTTTAAAAGTAGTGCCACTCCCCATTCCTTCAATCACGTGCTTATAGTATTTCATGAGGTAATAGAGAAAGAGATAATCAGTATTATCGTTAGGTATTACACTTTTAAAGCCCTGGTTAGTGCATACGCTATTTGCTGCGATAGCAATATATCCAATCGGTGCCCTTGATGAAAAAAGTATGGTATGAGCCGGCAACATCTGTGCTGAGCAGCTCCTTAGACCGGCTTCCGTAATATTGCGTTTGCCGTGTGAAATGTACCTTCCTTGAAAATCAGCTAAATCTTTTGGGGTAATCCAAGGTATTTCACCACCATCATAATAGGTTGGGTTCTTTGTTGAGGGGGTCGCTCCACCTATAATATTTCCTAAATCTGAAATAGTGCAATTTTTCCATTCAGTCATTACGCGATCACCTTATCCAATAAATTTTTTATGAGACATTTTAACATTATTCTGTTTCACCATTGCGTATTGTAATGTCGTATCTATCCGTTGATGCCCAAGGAGCCGCTGAAGTTGCTCAACAGGCATTCCTTTATCAATGGCCATTGTAGCCAGTGTCCGTCTAAATTTATGCGGGTGTACTTTTGGAATGTTTAGCCGCTTACCCATCTCACGCAACCGATGCTCAATGCCCCCAATCTGTATGCGTTCGTACGGTGCCCTCAGTGTTACGAACAGGGCTGGATTACCATCCTCTCGGCAGTCGAGATACTCCTGCAGATGTAGTTTTGCCCTGGCATCAAAGTAAACGATTCGTTCCTTATCACCCTTACCAAGCACCACGCATTCCCGCTCTGCAAAGTTTATATCATCACGGTTCAGCAAAACCATCTCACCGACACGCATTCCCGTTGAAGCCAGCATATCAATCATTGCCAAATCCCGCAGTTCACCACAGTTATCACGCATCTTCTCCAAATCTTCATCGGAATAGGTTTCCTTGATACTACGTACCGTTTTCACCTTGTGGATACGGCGCACCGGGCTTTTTATGATGTAGTCCTCATCTTCAAGCCAAGAGAAGAAGCTGGAAAGAATACGGCGAATATTGTCAATAGTCACCCGGCTCGACTGATGTTTGTTCTGATAATTGGTGAGATATGTACGCAAGTCGTCCGTAAGAATATGTCGAATATTCTTGCCGAGAGAGGATACCATTGACTCAATCGTAGTCTGGTAATACTTCAGAGTTTTCTCCGAGCATCCTTCGACCCGCTTTGCCGCAATGAACATTGCTATAAGGCCATTACCGTCGTCCTCCTCCGGCTCAACTTCCACGCTGGTTACTTCGTAGTGAAAGAGTGTCTGCTCCATCACCTGTCTCAGTTGTTTCATCTGGGCATTGTCGAGGTAGCGCAACATTTGTTGCATTACCTCCGTCATCAAATCTTGTTTCATGTCGTTCCTCCTTCTATTTAATATCGCCAGAGAACGACATCAACGGCAGTTCCGTTGGTAAAGGCTCTCGCCGTTGGTGAGAGTTTATAAACAAGAATTTAGCAGCTTAAAAATCCAGATCGGATACGTCAAGCTCTCCGGACATTAAGCGTGGTAACATGCTATCTCGTACAGTAGCAAGCCTATCGTTTTCAGCCCGTAAATTACGGATTTCTGCAAAGAACGGCTGGATACTCTCATCAAATGCTTTTAGTTCTGCTTCTGACGGAATAACGATAGGAACCTTATTCAGATTGGCTTGACTGATCTTCGGTTGAACGGCTCCGGTAACAATGGACTGCACATTTGTTAAACTGAATAAAAGGTATAGCAGTTCGACTGTGAATCCGTTCTTACCAGTGATTATGTGGGCATGGTTATTAACCCAGAATTTACCCTCAACATACTGAAGGATTGGGAAACCTTGCCCGTCAACAACAGTACCATCCTCTCCGAGGAGCAGATAGATTCCATCGAAAAGGTACCTGTCCACATAGTCCATTACAGAGGTTGCGCCGTAGTATGGATAAATTTTATCCAACTCTGCGCGTTCACGACTTGAAAGTGGGATTCGCTTCGAATCGTGAAGCTCGATGATTTCGGACACAGTGCCGAGATGCCAATCTGAAGGCATAGAACCACCAAATGGCATTAGGTCTATAAAGCGATCTTTGTACAGTGCCCGTACTTGCTCAAGTAAATTCTTGTTTATCCGTTTATTTAGTTCTTCCTTTAATGCCATTGCAAAATACAAGTCGCCTATTTTTTTTTGGATATCCATAGGTGGCAATGGAATCAACAGTTGATCTAAAAACTGTTTTTTAAAGTGAGGAATAACATCTCCTACACTTGTATTTGCAATTTGCTCTTGTATCTCTCTACTTCGAAGCACCACCAAAAGGTAACGATTATAAATCTGCTTTTCATCTACGCGGAAGGCGATCATGTCTTGGGCGATACAAAAATCTATGGGGTCTGGAACCATACAAGTTCTACCGGGCGTTCCTTTACAGACAAAAATAATATCACCAGGTATTGGATGGGCCCTAAACCACGTTTGATATGTATCTTCTGAGAGCAAACGAATCTTTTCGTACGAAGGATACAAGTTTTCATTACGAATACAATTTGTAGCAATGAGTTTGTGATTTCCGTCTTTTGCAGTTGGCACAGTCTTTCCACGATTATCAACGATAAAAGATAGCACTTTCGGCAGTGGGATTTTTTTGTAGTCATTCCACAAATTCATAGATTTTCTCCTGCTAAAGCAATCAAAATCCGAGCGCTTTTAGTTTGTTCCTGATATCATCTTCAAGTTCATGGGATCTATCAAAAAGGTCATACAATTCCGATGTCAACCTTTCCATCTTCTCTTCAAACGGCTCGCCATCATCTTCCTGCTCTTTGATGCCTACATATCTTCCCGGCGTTAGAACAAATTCGTTCTTTTTAATAGCTTCTTTGTCAACCACCGCACAGAAGCCCTTTTCATCTTCTAATGTTCCTTCAACATAGGCTTTGTATGTATCAGCCAATTTCTGGATATCACCGTCTTTAGTATCGGTGAGTTCTCGCAAGCGGCGAGTAACCATTTTACCAAGATTCCTGGCGTCAATAAATAGTGTCTTGCCGGGATGCGTTTTTTTCTTGTTCAGGAACCACAGGCAAACGGGTATCTGTGTGGTATAAAACAACTGCGTGGGCAGACTGATAATGCAATCCACTAAGTCAGCTTCAACGATGTTCTTTCGTATATCGCCTTCGCCACCAGACATTGAAGAAAGAGAACCGTTCGCCAACACCATACCAATTTTGCCTTCCGGAGCAAGATGCCAAATCATATGCTGCATCCATGCAAAGTTAGCATTACTGGCTGGTGGCGTACCATACTGCCACCGCTGATCTTCCTTCAGCTTATCAGCGCCCCAGGGCGTCAGGTTAAATGGAGGATTAGCCATCACGAAATCAGCCTTCATTCTCGGATGCTGATCGCTCAGGAAGGTGTCATCCGGGATTTCCCCCAAATTGCAGTCAATACCGCGAATGGCAAGGTTCATTTTTGCCATCTTCCATGTTGTTGGATTGGACTCCTGACCATAGACGGAAATATTATTGATATTGCCTCTGTGATTCTTTACAAAAGCCGCAGACTGAACAAACATTCCGCCTGCGCCACAACACGGGTCATATACACGCCCGTTGAAGGGTTGAAGAATTTCCACAATGGTACGAACAACGCAGGACGGAGTATAGAATTGTCCGGCATTTTTGCCTTCCTGCTCTGCAAAATTGCGCAGGCAATATTCATAGGTTCTGCCAAGCAGGTCTTTTTCATCGGTCCCATCTGCCATTTTCACATTAGTAAACAGGTCTACCACATCGCCCAGCCGACGCTGATCCAGCTCGGTTCGGGCGAAATTTTTCGGCAGGATTCCCTTCAGCTTTTTGTTTTCTCTTTCTATTGCCACCATGGCTTCATCAATGGTTTTACCGATAATCGGCTCATGAGCAACGGCTGCAATATCTTTCCATCGAGCCCCAGCAGGTACAAAGAAGATGTTCTCTGCCTCGTATTCATCCCGGTCTTCCTCAAAACCCGCACCCTCTTCAACCAGCGCTTGATATTTTGCTTCAAAGCTGTCAGATATGTATTTCAGGAAAATCAGTCCCAGAATAACACTCTTATATTCAGACGCATCCATGTTGCCACGCAGCACACAGGCAGCATCCCATATTTCTTTTTCAAATCCAATATCAGCGGTGTTTTTATCTGCCATTGCTTCTCCCTTCCTTTTTAACCGAAGTTTCTATTGTTTCCTTCGGCTCTCTGCCCATATCGTTGAGCAGAGAAGCCCAGTCTCCCGCCTTAAAAGTCGACCACGGTTTTGCATTTAGAAACTTTTTTTTCTTTTCATCAAATTTTACTATGCGCACACCATTAAATCTTTTCACATAATTTTCCAGCCAGAAGTCCATTGTTTCATCATCAATTTCACGTAATTTCCAACGCGTTCGAAGTAGGTAGGACAATCCCATATCGGTAATCCTGATATAGTCCGGGTCGTATTTTGATTCTTTCGGTTCGTCAGCTTCTTTCTCAACCTCGTCTGCGTACCCCGGTAACGTAGGATTAAAATGCGCCATATCGAGAACTTCAATGCTTCCCAGTTCTATTAGCCTGTGAATTACCAGTGAAATTTGCTCGTAGGTAAGCTTTTTTACGTTAACTGCACCGACTTCTTTTTCATCACTCAGTCCCATAAGCCAATCAACTGATACTTTGTACTTTTTTGCAATGGTAAATAGCATTTCTGATGGCGGAAAGGATCCTCCTGTAAGCCACTTGCTTATTGTACCTTGCACAGTATCTAATTTTTCGGCTGTAACCTGCTGAGTCTCATCTTTGAATATTTCCGCCAAGCGGCGAGGGAGAATATCTTTCAGTTCTTCCATCTTCTGCTATCCTCCGCTAAAAAACACTCTCGCCAGGTTCGAAAAACCCCTGCAATCTTTTTTCTTTATTTTCAGCCTTTTCGTAAAATTGAATCCAGTTAATTTCAGGTAGGGCCTCATTGGTAAACAGATATATATTTCGTTCCTCCCACGATTCCTTCCACAAAAGCCGCTTATCTTCAAAGAGCGAGAGCTTGGTATCAACCCAATTATGAAATAATTCATAATCCGCGCCTTCAAGTGCCAATGCCTTTTTCATTAGTCCAAAAAGTAATATGTCATCTGCTTGGATTATTATTTTATGATCCTCTTTAATCTGCTCTATTTTGGCACCTTGATTTTTTAAATCCATCAAGGTCTTTACAGCAGAAGCATATGTAGTTTTGGTAGAATAGTGCGTTATGCGCTTTTCATCAGTTAGACCAAGAAGCCAATCCACGGATACGCCATATGTCTGGGCAATATGATAGACGGTTTCCAAAGTGGGCTGTTGGGTGCCGGATAGAAGTTTACTGACATTACCCTGCGTCATACTCAGCTTGTTACCAACCGTCTCCTGGGAGTCTGTACCAAAAGTATCTCTTAGTCTTTCTTTCAAAACCTCGCTATTTATCGCCATACTCTCACCACATTCCTATTACGAATATTTATATTCATCTTCGAATATAAATATTTTAGCATGAATTACAGTATTTTTCCAGCGCATATAAATATTAATGTAGCCATATTTATATTCCAAACGCTCGTTTGCTTATTCCAGCCAATAAGCGTAAATTATAGGTGAGGATGGGCCAACAGGAACATCCGGTCATTCATCACTCACGGCGGCGCGGCGGTTCCGGAGCCAAAGCGCACAAGGCCGACGCGGGTGATCCAACCTAATCAAAGCCAGCAAACTTGTGCGGCTGGCCACCATGAAGGAACGGGTTAAACCCGTACAGGTGGCCGAATGAGACTACAATTTCATATGGATTGCCATTGGGTTTTTCTCCGTTCCGTAATTTGCGGAGGAAATCTAAATGGCAAAAATCGAAAAGGCTGCGCCTGAAGCCTCATTCAGGCACCACACGAGCATCGGATGCAACGGGGAAACCCTGTATGCCTGCCCGATGGAAATCAAGACCCAAGCTGACCTGGATATTTATGGCATCACGTGGGATGCCTGCCGGACGTTGAACTTCCACGGCAGCGAAAAAGTAACGGTTTACTTTTTGATGGTGGATAACCGCGAGCTCGCTGATTACCAGTGGAGCTACCTTGATTCCCAGCATCGCCGCAGTTATAGGAACAGTCGGTGCTGGATTCCCGGAAAGCAGAAAGAATGGGTACGCTGCCCCGATACCAACTCCTGTGCGTGTTGCCCCTTCAAGGACCAGCGCAAGCCGCCCTTCATCAGCTGGGACCAGTTGCTCGCTTCCGGTTACGAGCCGGAAGTAACGGCTCCCGCAGAAGAGCAGGCCATCGCCAAGGCAGTTTGGAATGAAATCCGCACCTTGATGGATGCTGAAGACATCCGTATCGCCAAGGCATTTACTATGAGGGAATATGGTTACAAAGGTAAAGAAATTGCGGCCGAGCTTGGCATTTCATTGTCGCGAGTTAGCAACCTGATTGCCCGCGCCCATGAAATTGCCAAGGCCTACAAAGAAAAACAAGACAGTTAAAAACAGGAAAAGGCGATAACGGGTCTCCACATCCCGTTACCGTCTTTTTACTATTCCATAATTCAGCTTACCTCTGGGTGCTGATCCTAACTTCTATGCCTGCCAGACCTTTTCCTTATGATATATGGGTCGTAAGCGCTCTTATGCTGGCCTGGAAGCCGTTTTTCAACGATTTGGCACTTCCTGACCATACCCGTCCATTAAAACTCTATCAGAAGCCATTTTACGCATTCGGCGCCGGCGTTTGCTTTTCATGTTCATCGCCCTCCCTGATTACTGAATTGCGGAATTCTCATTCCCAATATAGTAATCCGGCAAAAAATGAAAAAGCGGAACCTTTTTTTATAAAATTTTTTCAAAAAAAATAAAAGCCCTTCACAGCTCGGCGTTCCTGCTTCCAATGCAGGGGCTGCCATGAAGGACTTTTATAATCAGCTTATAAAGCAGATGCCACGATGCACAATGTACCCCGCCGGCCCAACGTCCGAAACGGCTCTGTCTTATTATTATAGAACATACAACAGAAGAAATCAAGGAACCGTTGCTATTCATTCATCTTCCTGTATTCCGGCATCTGTGATAAGCCTTTTACCGCAGCAGCAGCCAGCGCATGACCCTGGTAGTTCAAATTTCGAAAATCGGTGATGAGTTCCTTTTCCATCACCATTGCTGAATCATCAACCAACGGCGGGAAAAAGTCAGAAACGCTTGCACCCGTAATTTCCGCTATCATATATAACTGCTTCATGGTAGGCTCCCTGTCGCCTTTTTCCCATGACGCCTCGGTATTGTGAGCTGCACCTACCTTTTCTGCCAGTTCGGCCTGCGTCCAATGCATCTTTTTCCTGTATTCTTTAATCTTGGCACCTATATAGGCCCTTACATTTATATTTTCCATCTTTTCCTCCTGAATGATAAAAGGTTTTTACGTTCTATTCTTCCCTACGGTCAATAATTGAAGCAAAGAATGGAACGCAAAACTTTTCAACTAAACTTTTATAGCCAAATATCATTGTAAATAGTTCAATTACAGGGTCAAACCGTTGCTTATTGTATTGGAATTGAGCTACCATTGTCCGTTCGTTGCCTAATTCCTGCACAAAACGCCCTTCCACTTTTTGCTTACATTTCATTTTAGCTCGACTGGTAGGAATTCATGGCAAAAAATGTGTTCTGACAACGTAGGTTGCCAAAACACATTTTAGATGTTTCTATTATTCATTTAGTGAGATAAACGTGAATTTATCATGTCAATATCATTTGAACATGTGGGATTCCATCTTCCTTTTATAGATACTTTTCATTTAATATCTTCAGTTTTCGGTTCATCATTTCAAACAGGCCTGCAGAAGCCTCGCCTGCCGCCGGTTTATCCAGCCGTTTTTCCTGTACATCCAGCAGGCTTTTTTGTATGTC
>Ga0256406_1001571_pt1 | contig 36213 bp, 31 predicted proteins | sample RumenRJG_03DNA_FD_185986 | JGI IMG/M metagenome (GOLD analysis project Ga0256406, IMG submission 185986) | Bovine rumen microbial communities from Lethbridge, Alberta, Canada - RJG_03 | ecosystem: Host-associated > Mammals > Digestive system > Stomach > Rumen | place: Canada: Alberta | collected...
TGAAAATAAACGTGAGATAATTAACACCAACAAATATATTCAGTTAGAAATACCCTTCGACGAATGGTAAGTTACAATCAGTAAGCAAAGCCGAATGTTAAAGGATTTAAGTGGACACTAGTGAAACAATATACTGAAATTAGGTCCTTCTCGAAAATAAAATTGCGGCTGATATCACAGTGTTATCGTATATGAGCTGAATTCTTTATCTCTGAAATATGCGATATTGATAAGCTCAAGTTATATTTGCAAATTACAAAATGGATACAAACATTCTTAATATTATAAATAACTCACTTGCAAAAGGGAATTACGATTTCCTTAAGAACTTCTTAGGAAGATTATCCATATTCGATTATGATGAAATATCCTCCTCCATGCTGGGATACATTATTCAAAAAGGCTTAGGGGGTGAAATGTTTTGGATTGCAGCTGATCTTCTTACTAGCGTCAGCATACCGTTGTCTCTAAAATTTTTATTGAATGAGGAAGCAAGATCCTTGCAAAAAGAAATTTTACTAGGTAAGTATAGCCACAAGTACTTTAAACATATCTTTGAGTCCTATTGTAACAATCAATTAGATATTGATGCGTTAAGACAGGTGATGGAGTTTTATTCTCCATTGTTTAACACTTCCTTTTTGTCCAGTATATCGTTAGTTTCTCATAACTTTGATGAGCCAAAGGATTACCTGCAAGGTATCAAAATCACAGAGGCTTCCCAAGAGGATGCTATTGCATGGTTACTTCACGACCATACTTTGTGTTCTTATTTCACATTAGGGTATATCGTGCTTAATGCACGCTATAATCAGTTAAGAAAATGGAAACCTATGCCTGCATCCAAGATTAGGAATTTGGCAGCCCAGATGTTGGAAAAAGGAGATTCACAAGCTAAATATATAGCCAAAGTAATGAAGGATGCTTTGCGTCGTAACGCACACAATGAAGCAGAGTATTTTGTGTATGAGTGTAAATACAAAGAATACAAAAGATTATATTCCAAGTGTAAAAATACATCTGGGAGTAGCCACGACATATTACCGACTGTGAAGACGCCAATTTCTAAAACTACCGAAAACGCAAATGGTAATACGCCACAGCAGACAGTGAATACCATTCTACGAAAATTTAAGAAAAAGAAGATAGCCATTACAGGCTACTTTAATGGTTATACAGGTGGTATATTATACCCAAGAAATGTCCTCTGTGAGGGATATCCTTTACCATACGATCAGGCTTGCCGCGTAATAGATACATACGTGGCTTCCCGTCAGAGAGTAGACCTAACTGTCATAGATACGTTTGATATCAAGGGTAAGAAATATGGCATTATGTCTATGGAAGTCAAAAGTGCGTATAGCAAATATGATTTGGATGTTTTCAAAATGTTGAAAAAGGGCATGACATGTCCTTTGGAGATCGTATCTAGTACTCCAAATTTTTATGAGGTTAAGATAGCTTCATCAAATCTTCGTGGCTTTATAAGCAATGCAGATTATCGAAAGGCTAAAGCTGTTCATAATAATGAAACGCTTGAGGCTCAGATTGCGGTTTTACCGCATATTATAGGGCATCCAATTATTTTTGGTTCAGAAATACCCAAAAACATTCTCGCTGACAGGCAGGGTGTAGAAATTCATGAAGACAGATATAACAATCTGTTTACATCTCTGGAATTACAGCAATTGTCAGGTAATGATAAAAGTCTGATAGACTTGATGTTGGCTGATTATCCTACTTTTGGCACAACAAATGACAACTCCGTTGTTAAGCAACGGATCATTTGCCGTATTGCCGACCAGACTTTAGCGGACAAAATGAATCAACTTGCACTCTCAAGCATAACCAGTGACAATTTTTGGGTTTCTCCAAGAACTATTCAAGGTGATACCATTCTCTATCTTTTCAATACCGGCAGCATAGTACTGAAGATAGAGTTGTATAATGGTGTATTCCATCTTGTAAGTATTGCTGATGCGACTCATGATATCGATGCTAAACGTGACATTGAAAGTAACAATCTTACTCAACTGAAAATTCAAGGAAGTAATGTGTCGATTGTTGGATTATATGATAACGTTCCCAACGATTACAATGCTGAAGCCGTTTTTCAGTATATAGATCGGCTCAATACTTATTTCCGAATAAAGTATGAGCTCAATAGAAAGGCTGAAAGTTTTATCAAAACTTCTGCTACAGACTTTGCCAACCAGTCAAGATATTTGAATTATCAAATAAAGAAAGAGAAGGCACATACTAAGTTTTTCTTGAGGCGTACCCCCGGCCAGCTCAATATCACATCCGGTGAAAGTCAAGGAGAAGGTGTAAATATAATGATTCAGATGACTGATAACGAATTCGCGTCGTTACAGGGTAAACAATTGGATGATGAAACCGTAAGTGATGAAATCAGAGTTGATACTGTTGATGATGAAGGAAAAATTATTGACTACTGCATCTTAAAAGAGGATCTTAGGGGAAATTATGTCCTCCGTATACTGGGTCAACACAAAAATGCAGCAAGCTACCTGTCAACAGGTATGACATTACGGAGTGATGCCAATATCAAGCATCTCATAGTACAGAATGATGCTATTAAGGATTTTGTGTATGACAGCGAGAACCTTTTTAGGGATTTATTGGGTGGTGATGTTACCATACCAGATACCACACCGTATGAAAATATTGAGTTTTTCAACTCTTCACTTAATAATGTTGAGGAGGGAAACAATCAGCCTTTAGCTGTCAAGAAGGCTTTAGCACTAGAAAATAAAGGTATTTTGTTAGTACAGGGACCTCCCGGAACTGGCAAGACTACAACCATTGTAGAGATAATCCGACAGTTGGTCAAAGAAAAGAAAAAAGTTCTTGTGTGCAGTCAGAGTCATGCCGCCGTTGCCAATATCTATGATAAGCTCAAACCTTATTGTGATAACATCCTGCGTGTAGATGAGCATGAAGATGATGATTTGGTATTGGATGCTTCTACCTTCACCAGCAAGGACTATGAAAGATTCTTATTGGACAACATGGTCTTGCTAAAGAGACTTTGTGCTCAAAGAAGTGACTCTGAGTTTGATGTAGGTGAATTGACGAAGGGTTTTTTCTACAGTACTCCAGCGATTCAAAAGCAATATACAAAACTGCATACGCTTTTAATTAAGTATTTTAAGGAGGAAAAAAATCTTGATGCTGAAGAAACGTCTGAGATGCTTAGATACCTTGCAAGTGAGGCTAAAAATATCAGCGGGTCGTTGCTTGATGCCCAAATATACCAAAGTAAAGATGTCATACTTGGTACATGTATTGGCGTAGGTATGAATTGGGTGTTGAAAGAAGGGAACATTCATTTTGATACGGTCGTAATTGACGAGGCGGCTAAGGCCAACCTTGCCGAGAGTATTGTACCCATGCGAATGGGGGATCGTTATGTGCTTGTAGGTGATGACAACCAGTTACCTCCTTATGTTGACAGACAAGATATAGAGGAAATGGTTGAAGATAACGAAGAAGGTGATGAGCAAGATGAAACAAAACTAAAAAGAGAAGTGAACAGATTGATTGCCTCTCAGAACAAGTCCCTCTTTGAATACTTCCACAACCACAAGAACTTCCCGCAGGAGAATCTAGTGACGTTGAATTACCAATACCGAATGAATCCGAAAATTGGTGATCTGATTTCAACTCTCTTTTATGATGGCAAGATTTTCAATGGTGCTGGAACTGAGAAACAAGATGTCACATTGCCAGGCTATCCTAATCCCGTCACTGTTATTGACACTTCAAACATGAAAGGAAGTCAGGAAGAACATATTGGATTTAGCATACGCAACAAATGCGAGGCTGAATACATCTGTAGTGAGATATTACCTAATATAGAGGCAGAACTTGTTAACAATCCAGATCTCTCTTTAGGGATTATTTCTCCCTATGCTTCACAGTGTGAATACTTGCGCTCTCTGATATCGAAAAAGCGCATACGTGACTGCGTCCACACGATTGATTCCATCCAAGGCATGGAATTCGATATTGTTATCTTCAGTTTTGTGCGTTCTTTCCCCAAGTCGTCTCATAGAAAAGTTGGCTTTGTGGACGATATGAAACGTCTCAATGTGTCTTTAAGCCGAGCCAAAAAGAAATTGTTGGTCATTGGCAATATGGATACACTTACGCGTGAAGATGCGCATTTTTCATTCTTGACAACAAGAGTCAAGCCTGTTGACGTCTTTAGAAAATTGAGAGATATGCCAACAAAAATATCTCTTGTGAGAACAGGTATTCAGAAGTTTCTTGAATCGGGGATTAGCGATGGAACACTATTGCCGGACTGCTCATGGAGCTATATCGGTGAAGATAAGGGATCCGTCAATATGATTAAGATATCTTTCGTTTATGAAGATGAGAATTATTCTTTCCGCCTAAAAGTGAAAAAACTTTTCTTCATCGACAAGAAAGTTACGGATACTTTAAGGCTGAAATATTTAGGACTTGATAAAAATTCAAGGCCTCAATTTGGGTTTGCTGATGCCAATGAGGACCTATATTATACGTACAACCGCCATGACACAGTTATGGACTATCAGAATTTTATTACCAGTCATAAAATACGGACACTGGTGAAGGGCCGTGTCGTAAACAAGTCGGTAGTCAATAATGGAAAATGGCAGATATTTGTAGTCGTAGATGGATTCTGTGGGGCGGCTATTTCCGACTTTCCTTTGGAAGTTGGTGAAACTCATCTCTTCACTTACTGGAAGTTTGATGATCTTAAACATCAAATAGGCTTAAATTATTCTTCATTTAAAGATATTTACAATGAAAATTGACAATATAACACCGCCTTCTCCAAATATGAAGATAGCAGGAATTATACCTGCTTCTTGCCCTGTCTATATACTGAACTTTAAGTATAAAAGTAAGGACAAAGACCCATTCTATCCCATTGATAAAGTCATTTTGGGAGCAATAAAAGATAATCCAGACGTAGATCTTTCCTATTTGGCATGGCTTGTCGGTTTTGAAAGAGAAATTGTAGATTCAAGAATCGACCATTACTTGAGAAATGAAGGCTTCCTCATGTATACTTTTGATGGTAAATATAAAGTTACTGATAGTGGTGAGCGAAAGTATCTGAGTTTGGACAAGGAACGCCCTGATGTAGAAGTAACAGGCTCTGTTATGGTTGATGGCACAAATCTGCATGTTTGGGATCAGATGTTTTATGAAAATGATTATTTCATCCGGTTCTTTCAGGGTAAGACCAACGTGCCACATTATCCTATTATCGGTTTGGATGATCCGGTTCTGCAAAAGGCTGTAAAACAGTTGGAATCTTCAATGAAGAATCAACATTTCTCATATGGATTGGAAGATGATGCCCATTCTTTGGAACTTATCGGCTATGACGAAAAGTATATAAAAGATGTCGGTGTCGTAATATGGACTGATGGAGTATCGAAGGTCACGAAGAAGTCATATTATAATGACAAAGAAGTATCTATCCAAGCTCTTACACCAATCTTGGATAACTACTACTTTTATTTTGATGAAGAAGGCATTTTGCATCAAAATGGAGGAACTACCACTAATGATAACCCATCAACAATTGCCGTAAATAGTTCCAATATGAATATGGCTGTATACTTTGCCAATCTTTATAAGATAGATAATATCAAATTATTGGCAAGTAATTTATCCAATGAATATTGTGTTCCCAGACTAAGGGTAAACAAGAATCTGTTGAAGGCCTCAAACAATAAACGGCTGTTGCTAGCTGATTCTGCAAATAGATATGTAAAGGTCAACGCACGGGAAGGGGGAACTCTTATAGTTCCCATAGAACCTGGGTATAAAGTACTGCAATACTTGGAATTTATGACTGACTTGCAGAAGCAGAAAGATGATGTCAGTGAAATAAATAAGACATTCGTAGATACAGAGATGAAAAAGTATAAATGGCAATGGTCTGACCTCCGGGAAGCTTTCATAATAACAGGGAGCTTTGATGAACTGGAGAACGTTGACAGAATGTTATATTTCAAATATTAATTAAGAAATGAGTTCATATCTAATAAACGGAAGGGGAAATGACGAACTGACTCAGGCTATCACGCAGGTCATTGACAACGCCAAGACTTATATCAAGGCTTGTAACTTCCTCTTTCAAGATCAAGACATTATATCGAAGCTCAGATTGGCAGCTAAGAGGGGTGTCGCGATTTTTATCATCTCAAATATTCGTCTCAACGATTATCGTGAGGACAATGAATGGTCTAGTGATTCGACATTACCCAATCTCAACGATTTGAAGGAGATGGGGTGTCATGTGCATTTGCTCAAAGAGCTGCATGCCAAGTTCATCATTGCCGACAGCGATACAGATGGTGATGCGCAAGGTATTATTATGAGTGCCAACTTCTCTTCTAATAGTATTGCTAAGAACACAGAAACAGGAATCTACGTTTATGAGGACGATTTGAAAGAGCTGGAGTATGTCTTTGAAAAGCTATATCTTAGTTCTGATGTTACTGATATTGAGCGGAATGAGAAGCGAAACACCTTATCAAGGACCTATCATACTCCACAACTTGAACTCAATCAGTTTCAAGATTCAGGCATGCGTTTTACAATCGCCTCCACTGATGATGGAAACAATCTTTCTGGTTGTAACATCCACTCCATCTATTCGTCCATATTGGATATTATAAAAGGTAGCCAGCAACATCTCTATCTTGTAACTTGGCATTTCAATTTACTTGACAGATTGCCAGGGTTCATGGATGAAGTTAGAAATGCTATCAACCGTGGCGTGAAAGTATACCTTTACTCAAACATGTATGGTAAAAGTAATTCTCAAACGAGTTCTAGGGAAGAAATTCAAAAGCTCATTGATTTGGGGTGTCATGCTTTCGGCGATGATAATAATCACTCCAAATGTGTGCTAAGTGAGAAAAGCGGTATTATCTTTACAGCCAATATTGACGGTTATCGAGGCCTGTTGAATGGTTTTGAGGTCGGATGTATGCTTACCAGTCAACAACGTTCGGCGTCATACAACCATGTCATGAACATGATTAGTGAAGCTAAGAATAAGAGATACCCAAAAAAGTCCCCAAATAAGAACATAACAACAAAAAAGCGAAAGGAAAACAATTATGGCAGCCATAGACGATAAGATAAACGAATGGAAAGAGCTGAGTAAGTCTGGTAAGTTTGACGAGGCTCATGAGTTCTATTATAACGAACTCTTCCCCCATGTCATTGACAAATTCAGAAACACTTATGCTCGGACAGTAGACCGAACTGAGACTTTGTTCTCTATTCTCGGGTTTACGCCTGAGCCTATCATCTTAACACAACATGCACTCCAACCCAAAAATCACGTCATCTTTTATACGAATAAAGATGAAGATGCCAATGTAAAGATTATGGAAGTCATTGACAGATTTAAGTCTGTCAACTATCATTTAGTTGAGTTGAGTGATGAATCATTTGCTACTATTTACGACACGCTCAATGAACAGATGAAACTCTATCCTTCTCGATCATATGCTTTAGACATCACTGGAGGAAAGAAATCTATGGTTGCATCTGCCACAATTTTTGGTCGCGATTATAGCTTCGATATTTTGTATGTTGACTTTGCACAGTACGATCCAGACTTACGGCGTCCGATTCCAGGCAGTGAAATCCTTAATGTGGTATATTCACCAAAGAAGGACTTACCAGAACTTTTCCATGCGGATGTTTCAAAGGAGGCATTCAAAATCGTGGGAAATGATTTCGATGTTAAACAGTTCACAAGTGGAAAGAGATGGGAGAAAATCTCAGATGTAACTCAGTGGGATTTTTTCAACTTTGATTCAGCAAAAGAGGTAATCAAGAAAGGAAATGATTTCATTGCAATTTGGGATAAATCCCGTCAGAAATCAGAAAAATAAGTTGATTAGGACAATCAGAGTAATTGCATGAGCAAACTTTGTGCAGTTATGGTGCTGATCATCGTCTTTTGTTTCCGCCTCGTAAACAACAGAGATAAAAGATTATCTCTGTTGTTTACACAATTATCTCACTTAGATATTTTCATATCTACGTTTATGAAGTCACCATGATTTGATGATTTTTCATATTCTCATAATATTTTTTCCAATTCCCTTTGCAAAATAATAATATTATTGTAAATTTGCGGATGTCAAACCTATATAAAGATAATGGATAGACAACAAGATACCAAAGTTCGCAACCGCATCAAGGCGGTTCTCGCCGAACAAGGGGAAAAAAGCCGATGGTTAGCCAAAGAGCTTGGAAAATCGGAAAATACTGTATCTCGATGGTGCAGTAACAAGACGCAACCTTCGCTTGAACAGCTTGGGGAGATCGCATCAATATTGAATGTCGATGTGAAGACTCTTATTATGTCAACAGAAAAATAAGGACTTATCATGGCAGAGCCGAACGTTATATTAGATACAAAGAATGTAAATGACATCTCTGGTAATTTCATTGTCAAATCATACCAGAGAGGTTACCGTTGGGACAGTCAGGTCCTTACTTTACTTGAAGACCTTCGGGAAAATGGCGATAAGGACTATTGCCTGCAACCTATTGTTGTGAAACGTGTTGGTGAGAATGACTTTGAACTTATCGATGGTCAGCAGCGTCTGACAACGCTCTACATTCTACTGCAGTACATCAGGCAGAATTATAAGCCGAAGATCAAAATCAACTTCTCAATAAGTTATGAGAATCGTACTAAGTCTGAGGAATTTCTGAATAATATCAATGAGGAACAATCAAAAGATAACATTGATTTCTTCTTCATGTATAAAGCATACAAGACCATTGATGACTGGTTTCAGAAGAGTGAAGACGACACATTTCTTGCCGACGAAATGTATCGCTATCTACATAGCTTTGTCAAGGTGATATGGTATGAAGTCGATGATAGCGTTGATTCCATAGAACTCTTTACCCGCCTCAATATCGGTCGTATTCCGCTTACCAATGCCGAGCTTATCAAGGCTTTGTTTCTTCGTCGTAATGATGCCGAGGATGAAGACAAACGAGTAGATAAACGTCGTCAGATAGAGATTGCCGTGCAGTGGGATGACATGGAGCGACAACTGCAGGACGAACGTTTTTGGTATTTCCTTACCAATGATAATCCGGAAGATTATCCCACTAAGATAGATCTACTCTTCAAGTTTATGGCTTCCGGAGATATTGACGAGCATGAGAAGTACGCTACATTCTTCTATTTCGATAAGGAGAAAGATGACAAAGAAAAATACAAGACAACACTCGATCTGTGGTACGAGGTTCGTAAGACTTTTCTGCTTCTCAAGGAATGGTATGAGGATCATACGCTCTACCACAAGATCGGTTATCTCATCGCCTCAAATACTGTTGGCATGCAGGAGCTCATTAATTTGGCTACAAAGGAGACCAAGACGAAGAAAGAGTTCAACAGTGTGCTGGATCAGAAAATAGCTGACAGCATAAAATTGCCTGACGACAGGGAGTATATGGATTTGTCATATGAGAATTCAAATGACAAGGATATCATCTATAAGATACTTCTGCTCTTCAATGTTCAGTCAGTCTCAAACAACGGCAGCTTCCAATGGTACCCGTTCCATGAGCATAAAGCCGCACATTGGACATTGGAGCATATCCATGCTCAGCAGAGCGAGGGACTGAATACCAAAGATGCTATGCACGAATGGTTAAAACAGCATCTTGTGTCAATGAATGCAGTCTATCCTGGTGATGAGCAGAAAGAGCTAAAAGATAAGATGGAAGAAGCTCTTGACAATGACAAGATCACTACTCAGGATTTTACTCCTATCTTCGACGCTGTAGTAAGGCTGTTCACCAAGGACGATGCCACTTCATATATGCATTTCCTTACGAATATGGCGTTACTCAACGGTGACCAAAATACGGTGCTCAGTAATTCTGTCTTTGATGTGAAACGCAATAAGATCATAGAAATGGATAAGCATGGCGAGTTCATTCCCTTCTGTACACGCATGGTATTCTTGAAATACTATTCGCCATCTGAAGGCAATCAGATCCACTACTGGAGCAAGAGCGACCGCGATGCCTATCGCAAGAACATGAATGAGGTGTTGAAACCTTATCTCGAAATAAACAACAAGACTATTTGATTATGGCAGAGTCAAAACTATATACCTTTATGAACTTGTTTGGCAGCAAGTTCAAGAGCAAGGACTATGATGATCCCGATGGAGTAAAACTCACCGAGATAGAGATACCTATTATCCAACGTGACTATGCCCAAGGCCGTAAATCGAATGAAGTCGGTAAGGTCCGCAGAGACTTTCTGGGTGCACTCTATGATGGACTGATGGATTGTCAACCTATAAGTCTTGACTTCGTGTATGGTGATGTTACGAGTCATGGAAAGATGATTCCCCTCGATGGTCAGCAACGCCTTACGACATTGTTTCTTCTCCACTGGTATATTGCCAAGCGTGAAAATATCGAGGAACAGCAATATGAATTTTTGAATCACTTCACGTATGAGACACGTGACTCTGCCCGCCAGTTCTTTCATGAGTTGGTGGCATACAATCCTGACTTTTCGTCGAATAGTCTGTCTGATGATATAGAAGACCAGAACTGGTTTCCGTATGAGTGGAAGAAAGATCCGACAATTGTTTCTGCTCTTGTCATGATAGATGCCATTCATAAGAAGTTTGGTCCTGCTATAGAGAAGATAAAAGCGGAATCAAACGGAGAAGACAGTCTGTGGAAACGTCTTAAGGAAGGGATGATATCTTTCTATTTCCTGCCGATACATGAGATGGGACTAACTGATGACCTTTATATCAAGATGAACTCTCGTGGTAAGCCATTGACTCTCTTTGAGCATTTCAAGGCTGCCCTTGAACGTCAACTAAAAAAATACGACAAGGAGACGGCTGTACGCATCATCAAGAAGATTGACCTTCAGTGGACAGATATGTTGTGGCCGTATCGGGGCAGCAACAATATCATTGATGATGAGTTCATGGCCTATTTCGCTTTCATATCCAATGTGATCTATTATAAGGCAGGCCAGAAGCCGGAGGCTGATCCATTCACTGTGATCGAGGAGCTCTTCAATGTAAACAATCCTGATGTCGACAATAATATCATCTATTTTGAGAAGATGTTTGACATATGGTGCAGCATAGGGGATATAACTTCCTTCTTCAAAGATATATACACGAAGGATGAACATGAAAGTGGTAAGATAACGGTGTTCTTCCCGATAAACAATGTTCGAGGTGAGGTAAATCCATTCCTCGAGTGTTGTTGGAACTTTGGTGTGTTGAATGGTTTGGGTAATCGCACCTTCACATTGAGCAAGTTTCTGTGGCTTTATTCTGTGACAGACTGGTTACGGAATAAGGATGTAATCAGCCGTGATGATGCCATACGTCGATTGAGAGTCATCAATAACCTCATTAATGCATCAGAGTTTGAGATCCGTGCTGATAAAATGCCAAGTATTCTTGCTCAAACAGACAAGATCATGCTTGACGGTGAGATTGATCAGGAGATGGTCAGTTACAGTAAGCTGCAGATGAAGGAAGAGCAGGATAAGCTTGATTTCCTTGCACTGAATCCCGACGAGGCAGAACTTGTGTATAAGCTTGAAGATCACCCATTGTTGAGAGGCACTATTTCCGTCATTGGATTAAGTCATCTCGATCTGTCCGAAAAATTTTATGAATTGTTCAATGACTCTATAGATCGTCAGCTCATCAACTGCGCGCTCCTTACCATTGGAGACTATTCACAGTTGTTCCGTTGGCGTTATCAGTTAGGATCTCGTGTTGATAATTCATGGATGAATCTGTTCCACCCTTCAAACGAGCGTGTTGGCTTCAGCAATACGAATAGGATTCTTTGTCAACTTCTTACCGACCTTAACGACATCAACAACGAAGCACTCCAGAAATTAGTCGACAGCTATCTCCAGAAAGCCACAATTTTTGACTGGCGTTATTATATGGTGAAGTATCCACAGATGCGAACAGAGCCATACGGTATGTTCTATTGGTGGAACTATAAGAATAGCGGTAATCAGCGTTATGACTTCATCATTATGCATACAGAAAAGAGTATCGGTGGTAAGAACTGGTATGCTTTTCTTAAGGTGCTCTATGAGCTATGTAGTGAAGCCACAGATGACCTCTATCTTGCTGACTATGCTTATAGTGGCGAGGGTAAGTATCTTTATCTGACGACAAGCGCCCATAAGTATAAAATTTCAGTAACGCAAACAGGCTTTGAAGTTGAAAATGACAATGATAATGAAGTTCGGAAATTTGATGTACCTCAGAATTCAGTTGGTCTTGATATCGAAGATCGTGTAGTCATAGGTAAGAGACTTATAGAAGAACTTAGAACAGCAGACAAATGAACAATAGAATAGATAAAGAATCACTGATCACCGCCATTCAAGGCTGTACAGAACTTAGCGAGAGACAAAAGGAGGACGTCCAGGAACTTCTTGCTGAGACCAAGAAGTATGGTCTTGTGTGGGAAAATACGCCCGAAGATGTCTATGAGGAGCTCCGGAGGGAGATACCTGTTATGCATGAGGACGATAGTAAGGCTATTCTCAATGGAGATGAATACCCAGATCATGCCATCATTGAAGGTGACAACCTTCATGCCCTCACTAATCTGTGCTATACGCATCAAGGGAAGATTGATGTAATCTATATTGATCCTCCGTATAACACGGGTAACAAGGACTTTGAATACAATGATAGTTTTATAGACAGCGAAGATAGTTTCAAACATAGCAAATGGCTATCTTTTATGTCTAACCGACTAAAATTCTCGAAACAATTATTGTCCGAGAATGGGACTATTTTTATATCCATTGATGATAATGAAGAAGCTGACTTGAAGTTGTTGTGCGATGAAATTTATGGTGCTCAAAATTTCGTTGCAAATATAAGTTGGCAACGTACCTATTCAATTAGAAATGATTCTAAAGGTATACCAACAGAGGTAGAACACATCCTTGTTTACAGTCAAATGCCTAATTGGCAGCCAAAGAAATTGCGTCGAACAGAAAAGATGGATTCTCTCTACAAAAATCCTGATAATGACGATATGCCGTGGACTAGTAGTTCTTGTACAGCCCCCGGTGCGCCTACTCATCAGGGTATGGTCTATGCAATTCAACATCCATTTTCTGGAGAAATGATGTATCCTTCGGTCGGAAGATGTTGGACATTAGGTCAGAAACAGATGTTGGAAAACATGCTCAATTGGGGAAACTATGAACTAAAAGATTTGCATGATGATGAGGAAAGAGCCAAGGTTTGCGGTTTAAGTCCCTCAGATGTAAGAAAGGATGTACAAGCAATCGTATTGAAAGATAGCTTAGAAGAAGCAAAAAGAAAGGCTAAGAAAATTTTAGAAGCGGGGCATTGGCCCATCTTTTACTTTACGAACAATGGAAAAGGAGGGCTTCGTAGAAAGACTTACCTAAAAGATGTAGGTGGTAGATTGCCTACGAATTTCTTCCAATACGCAGAGACTGGTCATACAGATGAAGCGAAGAAAGAGATGATTTCCATTTTCGGCGGAAAATCTCCGTTTGCAACTCCAAAACCAACAAGGCTAATAAAGCGAATTCTTGAGATCGCCAGTGAAAAAGAATCGATTGTACTTGACTTTTTTGCTGGTAGTGGTACCACAATGCAAGCCACAATGGAGCTCAACAAAGAGGATGGTGGCCATCGTCAATGTATTCTTGTTACAAATAATGAGAATAACATTTGCGAGGAGGTAACCTATGTCCGGAACAAGAAGGTTATTGAAGGATACGACACGTCCAAAGGTGGGCATGTAGAGGGGTTAAATGACAACAATCTCCGCTACTTCAAGATAGATGAAGACAGCGATAAAGTTCCCCGGGACGGAAGCCGCAATAGTAGAATACGCCTCGCTGCCGGTATGGTTGATATGCTTAGGCTGAAACATGATGTGTATACAGAGCAAGATTCTCTTGGCAACATGACCGTTGACAAGAACATCATGCGCTATTATGAGGATAATGGGCATGGCTTATTGATTCTTATGGATGCCGACAAAGTTGGAGAAATTGTTGATGCTATCAGTAATATAAATCTTGTCACGAAGATGGAGGTGTATGTCTACAGTGAAGGTTCATACGCCTTTGATGATGATTTTTTGAACGTCAAAGACAAGATCAATCTTTACGCTTTGCCAGGTCCGTTCCTGCAGACTTTCCACAGGATAGCCCCTGCCATGAATGAAGTGGAGATTGATAACCACGGCCATGAATTGACAGAAGAAGAGGCCAATGAGACAAGTGATGACTTTAAAGATGAGGAGGAGTAAGCTATGTTGGAACTGAAAGATTATCAAGAACAGGCAGTCAAAGAACTGAAAGCTAAAATACGTAAACAGCTGAACCTTGACGTGCGTCGAAAGCATATCATCTTGAAAGCACCAACTGGTTCCGGCAAGACTGTCATTGCCTCCGCGTTGTTGGAAGAACTAACCGAAGAGGTACCTGACTGGTATGACTCCCGTGTCAGCCAGTTGGCCTTCATCTGGATTGCACCCAACAAGCTCCATGAGCAGAGCTATTTCAAGATGAAGAACTTCTTTACGACGAAGAAGTTACTGAACACGATGCGTTGGGATGAGATGGATCACACGCTCGATTACCTCCGCCATGGAGATATCCTTTTCCTCAACTGGGAGAGTATCAATAAGGATAATGCCCTCATAATGCGTGAGAGCGAGAGCCATCGTACGCTTATAGAGATAGCACGCCGTACACAGATCGAGCACAACACTCCGATCATTGTTATCATCGACGAGGAGCATATGTTCGCTGGTCGTAATGCGAAAAAGGCGCAAAAAGTGCTTGAGCAACTTAACCCGAAAATTGAACTGCGTATTTCTGCGACGCCGGTAAGCCAAAGTGATCAGATAGTAACAGTTGAGCGGGAAGATGTCATCAAGGAAGAGATGATCAAAAAGGAAGTTGTTCTCAATCCGGCGATAGAGAGTGATCCCACCAGCGGATTGTCTATGAACCAACAACTCTTGAAGCAGGCTCTTCGCCAGCGCGACCTTCTTGCTAAGAAATACGCAAATATAGGCAAGAGCATCAATCCTCTGCTTCTTGTACAGCTGCCTAATGATAGTGATAGGGTAAATGAGGAAGAAAAGCTTATCATTGACGAGGTGAAGACATATCTTGGTATGCATGATATCAGTACCGATCGTGGCAACCTCGCGATATGGCTTTCTAACGAAAAAAAGAATCTTGATGGTATAGAGAATTTTGACAGTCCCGTGAAGGTCTTGCTCTTTAAGCAAGCTATTGCTTTAGGCTGGGACTGTCCACGAGCTGCCGTACTGCTGATTTTCCGCGAACTGCATAGCGAGACTTTCACTGTGCAGACGGTTGGTCGTATACTTCGCATGCCCGAGCAACGTTTCTATAGTGACGAGGCCCTGAATAAAGGTTATGTGTATACGAACCTCAGCCAGGACATGATTACGATTGTAAGGGACGACATGAACTTCATGAGCAAGTATGTTGCCTCACGCAAGGAAGGGCTTCATAATATCAAGCTGACCGCTCAGGTTCCTCATAACCCTACGATGCGTAACCGTCTTGGTGCAGACTTCAAGCCACTGCTGAAGCGAAAGTTCAAAGAAATCTGGGCCCTGAACGACTTGAACCTCTTCCATAATTTCTTCGATCCTAAGCCAGCCGAGGAAATTGAGGATGACCAAAGAAACCAAGCTGTGCATAACCGCAAACAGGCCGGACTTCATCATATAGAGTTTGATGTCAAGAATATCGTTACTGTTATTCCAAAGGACATGGTCATCGTAGCGGATGAAGAAGGACAATACCGTGCAGACCATACGGCTCATATGGCGAGGACTCAGAATGAGGTGGACCGTATGTTCTGGATTTTCTGTCGCAACCATGTAGGGAGCTTTGCCAAGAAAGACAGTACACCTGTCCTTGTAGGTGCGTTAATGTCGGTAATGGAAGACCTGTTCCAGATCTTCGAAACCGATGCCAAACGCATTATTCTCTATTATAAGAACCGGAAGGCGTTCATTGATGTCATCGACTCAGCTTTGCAAGCGTACCGCACAAGGAAAGAGATAGAGGCACGCAAGGCACAGCCTACGGTGGAGGAGTTTGAATGGGAGATACCTGATACGCGTATTTATAACGAAGATACTCACACAAGAGTCAAAGCGACCATGCATGCTATGCAGCCATTCTTTGCTCTGAACAGAGAGTCTAATCCGGAACAACAGTTCCGGTTGTTCCTTGAGCAGAATGATGACAGCATTGACTGGTGGTATAAGAATGGTGACAGCGGTAGGGAGAACTTCTCCATTGTCTATAAGAACTATGAAGACAAATATGCTCCCTTCTATGTTGACTATATCGTCAGAATGAAGGATGGTACGGTGTTTCTCTTTGATACCAAGACCAAAGGTAGCGATCCTGAAGGGAAAAATAAGCATAATGCCCTCGTTGGTTATATGAAAGAGGAAGGCGACAAGCGCCAGCTCAATCTCATGGGCGGAATACTCATTGGTGAAAATAAATTTGAGAACTGGAAGTACTCACCGACTCTCGTTGAGAATATCACGGATACGACAGGTTGGGACACATTCACTCCACAATCATATAGTAAATTGTAAGGTTAGAATATGGCAAAGAAAGGACTCGATGGCTGCTTTCTGCAGTATGGAATACGGCAGGAAGATATGAAAATCGTTGAACGCCTCTGTGAACAGGATGGTGTTGATGCCGAATGGATGAAAGAGTATGTTCTGAAAGCATACCAGACAAAGAAAAACGATAAAGTTCCCATGAGTGACCAGAATGAAGTAGTGAAGCTGCTGAAGCAGGCGCTCAAAAAAATTAAGTAATATGCTCATACAACATATTTATGCCGAGAACTACAAGACTTACTTGCATCTCGACCTTGACATATCGGTAAGCGATGATCGGCCTATCATATTGATAGGTGGAGCAAATGGCGGTGGTAAGACTACGCTGTTTGATGCCATCTATAGTGCCCTGTATGGACTGAACATTGAGACTGAGCGACAATTCAGAGAACTGTTCAATGCCGGAGTAAAAGATTATGAAGGCAAATCCATAGTTCTCGAAATTAGTTTTACAGGTCTTGTGCTCGGCAGTACCAAGCATTACAAGATGCGCCGTACCTACAAGATCATTAATCATAAGCCGGTGGAGAATGTACGCCTTGATTTTGATTCTGTAACATACTCCTTCGGTTCTGCAACTCCCTCTAAGGAAAAGTCGCTCAACGAAATAGCCGTCAATAAGATCATAGATGCCAATCTCCCTAAGGAACTGAGCAACTATTTCCTCTTTGATGCCATGAAGACAAGTGACCTCGTTAAGGAAGAGGAGATCAACAATCTTATCCGCCGTAACATCAACTCTGTCATGGGCTTCAACAAGTATGCCCAACTGGAGCAAGCTGCTGAGAAGCTTCTTAGTGATGAGAAGGCTAAGAGACTTGAGGATGAGCAGCAAGAAAAAGAGTATAAGCAACTTGTCCTTAGAAAGAACCTTGCAGAAAGTGAGCTTCAACAGATCAAGGTTGAGTATGATAAGGCTCTCCAGTATTCGAATAAGAACAAGGATCTCTATGACAAATTGAAGAAAGGCGAGAATCATGATGCCTTGATCAAGAATAAAATAGAGGTCATCCGTAAGCAGCTGGATAATCTGAAGCGGTCTGAGACGGAGTATAAGACAGGGTTGGACAATATCGTCAAGAATCTTGAGACCGAGGTAATTATACCCAAACTGGCTTCTGTCATTGCACATGAGATAGAGATGATACTCAATGTGAAAGACGGCATTGAGGAGTCACGAAAGAATGTGCTTAACGAGAAGCAGATCTCTGAGGTAACAAAGCAGATTGTTGGTATCATTGAACGCAAATATTCTGTTTCTGGGACTATTGATATTGATGATATTGTTGATGAGATAAAGTATAGCCAGGAGAACCCTGATAATACAAGCGACAAGTATTACTACCTTGATCGCAACGATGTAGACACGCTGAAAGAAATGCTGAAAGCCAATGGCAACCCGATGCAGCTGAAGGACGAACAGAAGCGTGCGCTTGATATCGAGATAGACGATGAGCCCAAGTCTCGCGAAGACTTGGAGATTTACCGTTCACAGATTGCCGGCAACAATTATGAGTTGATCAAGGCTTATGAACATAATGAGCAGCACATCATCGATTTGAAAGGTCAGATAGACCAGAAGAATAAGGATATTGATCAGCTTAAGAAGAAGCTTCAGACCTACGATTATCAGGTTCCCCAGATACCAGATCCTAAATATGATCTGTTGTGTAAGTTGCCTCAGTTCTTTAAAGACTTGTCAAGCAGGTTGTTGAAAGAAAAGAAACATAGCATTGAGACGATGATGAGAGAGTATCTCAACGTAAACCTTGTTTCCTACAAAGGAACCATCGGTAAGGTCGACCTCTCACAAAATGATGACGAGATACAGTTTAAGATGTACCACCAGAGCGGTAATGAGATATATCTGAGTCAACTCAATGCCGGAAGTAAGCAGATGGTTATGCAAGTGCTGCTTAAGGTCCTTTATGAATTGGGCGACTATGATCCTCCAGTGATGATAGACACTGTAATGGGCGTACTCGATAAGGCGGCACGCGAGACGGTCCTTGAGCATTATTTCCCTGATTTGGCAAAGCAGACCATACTTCTGAGCACAGATACAGAGATCACAACTGAGCGGGACTTTGTCAAGCTGGAGCCGTTCATCTCGAAAGTGTACACACTGCACCGTGACTTGGATAAACAATGTACTAATATCACCGAGGATTACTTCGGGCTAAAACTGAAAGAGGAGTAAGCATGAGCGGAATCATTTTAGATGGCCTTTATCAAGTAGAAGGTATAAACGACCAACTTGCTGATGTAAAGGCTAAGATTGAGGAAAGAATAAACCTCAACCGATATACCAACAATATCAGACCTGTCGTCTTACCAATGACGACGGTAATGAGAACCTGCGCTTTAGTTGGACTTAGTGGAGCTGAGAAAAGAGATATCAAAGAGATACAAAGTATGACTCTCTCCCTTGATAGAGCTCATTACCCTGCAAGTATGTTTGCAAAGCCGATGGTAAAGAAGGCATTTCAAACACTCATTAAAATGCGTTACCATGAAACAGAGGCTGATCTTAATAGCCCAGCAGTGATAACGCGTATAATAACTTATGAAATGCTTCGTGGCCGAGATGTCCTTATGAAGGAAGGTGCTATCGAAGATTGGCTCTACTACACACCCAAGAGCGGAACCAACGGTGGATCGCTTGACATTCCTCGTCTGGAGCTTGTTATCGGTAAATATGAGAATGGCAATGATGCCATAATCGATATGAACAGCCGAAACATCTCTAATACACAGATTATTATAGCCGGTGCTACGGGTTCGGGTAAGACCAATCTGTTAGCCTTGTTGATCAGCCAGATGCGTAAATTGTCATCGGACAGCATGCATCCGGTTAATTTCCTGTTGTTTGATTACAAGGGTGAGTTCTCTGATCCTGCGAACGCATCGTGGCTTGAATTGTTCGATACTGATAGTGCAGCTATCCTCAATCCAATGGAACGTCCATTGCCGTTTACACCGTTTAAGGATTTCACGGGTAAGACAATCAATGAGGTGAATATGTATGCAACGACCATGTCGCATGCTCTTTGTGCTATCTCTCAGGCAAAGATTAGCGCAAACATGGATGACCGCCTGACGCAGGCTATCATCGAAGCCTATAAGAAGAACGAATTCCGCCCGATCACGTTTGAGTTGATATTGCAGAATTACCGGGAATTGTTGGAAGATTCCAACAAGGTGGACAGCGTGGTTTCATCGCTCAATCAGATTGTCCGCAGTAACTTGTTCAGTGACCACGATGAGATAGATCTTATTAAGGATTGCTACATCATCAATCTGAACGAATATCCTAAAGAAGGTACTCCGGCAAAGGCTATTGTTTACTTTGTCATCTCTAAATTGAATAACATCTATGAGATGCTTGATAAGCAGGCTGTTAATGATGAATGTGTTGAACTTCGCCATTTCACTGTCATTGACGAGGCCCATTATATGCTTGATTTCGAGAATCTTCCTCTTCAGAACCTTGTACAGGTCGGCCGTAACAAAGGTATGAGTATAATCCTCGCTACCCAGGCGATGAGTGACTATAAGACGAAGTATTTCAACTTCTTCACGAATGCACAATATCCGATGCTGATGAAGCAGCAGTCGCAGAATGATGCTATCATCAAGGATCTCTTTGGCGTCACCGGGAATGAACTGAATGAACTTAAGTCAGAAATATCCCGACTGGAAAAAGGAGAAGTCATCATGAAGGATAATGAGAGCGCCTTGCTAGGTATCGGTAAGAAGTATAAGAAGATTAAACTCACCAGAGTCATTTGATGTCTATGAGTAAACTGGAAGAAGCAAGATCTGCGATCAGACAACTAAAAGAGCTGGGCCTTCCTGTCAGTCAGCAGCAATGGCTTGTTATGGATAAGGCAAAAGAGCAATATGTCCAGGAAGAGCTTATTCCTCGTCTGAGAAAGATGGTGCTCCCGTTCTTCAAGGAACTGGGGTGTGATGAGAAAATAGTGCTGGACTATGATTCTGCAACCCCAGATGAAATAAAGATATATCCCTGCGTTAAGGAAAAGAAAGAGACAGTTAACTCCTCTAAAGAGCAGAAGCGTCGTTTAAAAGTAAAGACAAGCAACGGGGACATTATCTGCCAAGATATAGTGTGGGAAACTCTTAGAGATGTCATATTGTATGCTGGAGTAGACAATGTGCGGAAGCTTAACATCATGGTTCGGAAGGTACCTCTTCTTGATAGTAAAAATACCTACAAAGTTCTGGGTGTTGGTCAAAAGGAGATACGGCCTGGAGTATATATGGCAACAGCTTACAACGTTAACATGATGTACAAGCAGATAAAGACTATTTCTGAGAAGTTGAATTTGAGGCTGCAAGTAGAAATTGTGGCGTAAAAAGGGAAAAATGAGTAAACTGAGCGATTTAAAATTAGCATTAGAGCAGTTGAAAACTCTGGGGCTCCCAATCAGTCGAGAACAGATGCGTGCTCTACAGCAAGCTGAGGATACATATGTGGAAACAGACATTATACCTTCCATCAAGGAGAAAGTTAAGGAGCTCTTTTCTGACATTGACAACAGGGTGAAGATTGTCATCGAATATGATGGCAATCCTGGACACGACGTGAATGTCTATAGAGAGGCAACACCTGTTTCTGAAAAATCACACAGTATAGAACCACCTGGAGAAGAAATTGAGGATAAGGTAAAATATAAAGGTCTCCGTGTTACCTTTCCTGATGGAAAAATAATTGAGGGTCGTGGCTTTGAGGTTCTAATAACTGTCGTTAACGAGGTTGGACCAGACCTCGTTAACGAGATGGGCATTACATACTGTGGCTTACCTCTTGTTGATGATCATCGTAGTGACGGCCCATATGGTAGAAATCAGCGAGAATTAACTGGGGGCTATTGGCTGCTAACTAATCAGAATGTTACACGTAAAAAGAAAATAATAGATACAATAAGCAAGAATCTTGATCTTGGACTAAAATGTGAAGTTCTCAATGAGAATGTTGATATTGTAAATGTTGAGAGAATACGCACAAATTCTGGTCGAAGTCACTCATCAAACTTAAAGGTAACAACTCCTGAAGGAGAAGTGTTCTTCCATGATAAAGTGTGGGAGACATTGCGCGATGTCGTTCTATTGGCAGGAACTGAGAATGTTAGAAAATTGGGATTAATAAATTGTGGGATACCATTGGTAGATGACCATATCACACAAGGCACTTATGCCTCACAGAAGCATGAGATTGCACCTAACGTATTCCTTAACACATATTCGGACACACGAACTAAGATGAAGCAGATCAAGATTATATCTGACAGGCTGCATCTTAATCTGTCCGTAGAGTTGGTATAAGAGATTATGGACAAGAATACCCGATTAACATTCAAGTATATCGAAGAAGGAAAGAACATCTTCATTACTGGTAAGGCTGGCACTGGTAAGACGTATCTCTTACATACTATCGTAGAGAAGTATAATAAGACAAAGTGTATTACTGTGGTAGCTCCAACCGGTATCGCGGCTGAGAATGCTGGTGGAATAACCATGCACAGATTTCTTCGTCTTCCTTTGGTGCCATATAATCCCAAAATGAAGATGAAGGGACTTTATGATCTTGATTATGAGGATGAAACTATAGTCAAGAAACTTGACATGCTTATCATAGATGAGATAAGCATGGTCAGATGTGATGTGCTTGATGCAACCGATAAGATATTACGTCATTATCGCCATAGTCGTAAACCATTCGGTGGCGTTCAAGTACTGATGTTCGGCGATTTGTATCAACTTATGCCTGTTACAAAAAACGAGGATGCCCAGATATTACGAGAAGCATACGGAGATTCATCGTATTACTTCTTCTCAAGTCTTGTATATAAAAAGCTCGACTGTGAAATTATCTTCTGTGTGGTGATGTCTGTACTAATAAACGTTAAGGCTATCAACAGCCTTAACGTTTATTAGTACAGACATCACCACACAGAATCAAAACTTAACAATAAACATAACAAACTATCACAGCCAGCAGTTAGCAAAAGATTAAAGATTTATGCCGCGAAGGCTCATGAAGTTTGTGATGAGGTTCCTCTAAACTTACACTCACACCTTTGGAGGCACAGTATGGCTTGTCATTGGAGAGAGGATAATATCAATATTGTCGAGATTAAGGAACTTATGGGGCATGAGAGCCTACAGTCAACAATGATATATCAGGACGTCACAGAAAAGCAAAAGTTAGAAGCCATTGAAAGTCTGGGTAATACTATTACAAAACAAATGGAGAAAAAATGGAAATCGCCGCGGGTAAGACACCTAGCAGAGGCATTTGGCATAAATGTAGAATGAAATTATAATCCAAACTTTAAAAAGCCAAGTATCTGTAATACAGAAACTTGGCTTTTACATATAGATTTTAGATTTGATTTGATTATCGATTTCGCTGACGTTCATGCCATGCCCGACTTCGTATTCATGATTAGCATCACGGGAACCGCCTTGTGCATCCACGACTCTGTTAAGAGTATTTGTAGATGAAGGCGTCTCCTGTTTTTCTTGTGGAAGGTTGATCACTCTCACTGGCTCAGGCGGCAGACCCATCGCGACACGATTATTGCGGCGGAGCTGATCCTGAACAGACTGACTCAGCTGAACAGTCTCCTTGTTCCATGAAACTGTACCGCGATGGATACGGGTGCCGAACTGACGATGGAGCAAGCGGTTGATATCGCGTGTCGTGGCTAATGGATTATCTTTGAGGATACCATCAATAGTTTGTTCAATCTTGGCAAAGCGTGTGGCTGCATCATTAAACTGTAGCAGCTCACGGATGCTGATGAACTCACCTCCTTTGAAGACAGTCTTATTCTTGTGGTCAACAATGGCATAGCCGTATGGACAGTCTTTCTGTCCGAAGAACACAAGGCTGATGCCGAACTTCTTCTTCATCATAGCAGCCAGCTCTTCCTTGTTGGCTGACAGATCACGATACTTCTTGAGGATAGCCCTCAACTGACGACGGCGCTGGTCATCGGGACGGTTATCCTTCAGAGCATGCTGCATGATTAGCTGAGTCTGAATGGTACCTAATTCCTCGCCATTTCTATAGATGTGAACGACGGCCTTGTCATCATCATCCTTGCAATCGAATCCCTGACTTTCAAGGATGGCACAGAACTGAGACTTTGAAGTGTAGCGATAGCCAAGAGCGTCATTGACAACCCTTGAAACATCAGGACACTGCTGCTGACCTGTATACTCCGCCATGATCCTCTCAGTAATCGTCCTACTACGTCGCTTCTCATGATCATGATTGATTTTGTGACCATCGGGTGCGACTCGACTGGTGATGATGTGAATGTGGTTATTGTCCGTGTCATGATGGGCGTAAACCAATAAGGGCTGTCCTTCATCTGCATAGCCCATCTCTTTAAGATAACGATGGGCGATATCCAATAGCTGCTCGTGGGTGTATTCCTGTCCCTTACAACTGATGGCGACATGAAACTGGCCCTTCTCAATATTTTCGTTCTGGGCAGTATACTCTATTAGATACTTCTTGAGGTTAGCAGCATTGTAATCCTGAGGAAGAAGCGCATCGAAGTTCTTAACCTCGATCAGTTCTGCGACTCCTTCGCTGACTTTCTTCTCGTTGTAGTCCACGGCATGGAAGTTGGCACTGCTGTGAAGAATGGTGATGATCATAGTTTCAATAGATGTTGACGAAGTTGTTCAAGGTCAGATCTCATCTCACGGATCAGTCTCAGAGTCTCTCCAACCTCCGGTTCTAGAGTTTGTCGGATATAATCAAATGAAAGTTGTCCTTCGATAGCAAGCTCGTTGGCACGGTGCTGTGCCTGGTTGAGATTGCTTCCTATCCAACCGAGTCGTTGGTCGAAGCGGACGTAGAAGTTTTTCACCTCTGTCACTGACTCAAGTTTTCGTTTCGTTGCCTTGTCGTCAAACAGTCTGACGGCGTCACGAATCATGCCGGCCATCGTATGATACCGTTCAGACTTCTTCCTGAACATCTCATATTCTTCCGGAGTCAGTCTGACCTTCCGCTCAATGGATCGTTTCTGCTTTTCCCTAAGGTCTTGTTTCTTTTTCATCTTTCAAGTGATAAAATGGCGAGTTGCGAGCTAATTTTCCCCAGCTTTGCTGGCAAGTGAACCCAAGGAGAACTCTTTTCGGCCGCAGCCGGAAAGAGGGCCCGCAGGGTACAACTTGCTATTCCTAACAAACTGACGTGACAGACCGGTTTTCGTGAAATTGTCGATTTGTCGTTGCACAGGCTGTATTTTGGGCTAATTTTCGCATAATACTCAGTTGATAGTTGTGATTTTCGATAAAATCTTCAGAAAGTGAAATTTTCGACGGAGCCGCATAATGCGGAACGAAAAAGGCTAAAGATACATTGGATCTTAAGATAGATTGGATCCGAAGATACATTGGATCTCAAGATAGATTGGATCTCAAGATAGATTGGATCTTAGGATACATTGGATCCCTGGATACATTGGATCTTAGGATACATTGAATCCCTGGATACATTGGATCCCTGGATACATTGGATCTTGAGTTAGATTGTATCCCAAGATAGATTGTATCTCAGGATACAATGTATCTTTATTAGCCTTCATCGGTTGTCACTGATTCATTCTGCAGACTTTCGGCTTAGATGTCTGCAGATCGAAATTAAAGAAGACGCCGTTCTTGCTGTAACCATGCGTGAAGATGTTATGGCAAGGCAGGTCCCACTCATGAATATGCAGTAGGTCAGACTCAGACAGACAGTCCATACTTCCGTCACCGACTCGCCAGCCATTGGTGATACCGCCTTCACAACGGATGAAAAGATGGTTGCTCCCTGACGAGATCTTGAGGTCACGGCAGCGAACGGGATACTTCTTCGTGGTGATGCTCACATCCTTGCCCAAGATCATCTGGAAGCATTTGCGGAGATATTCGTTCCGATGGCTCGTCGTGTCGAATGGCATGTTAGCCGTATTCGACTTGCCGGGATGCTCCTTGGCAATTGGCGTGAGGATCAGACTGAGATTGGAGAAGCTGATGCCTAACTCTGATTCCAGTTGCTTACAGAACATGACTGCCAGCAGACAATGAAAGGGTGTCTCGATGGATTTGTCCACCAGGTTGAGCGAGCAGTCCTTCTCTCCCTGAAAGACATTACGGAAGAAAGCCCAATGTTCTGGATCCTTTGAGATGACGGAACGGAGATATCCCCAGGTGGTCGTGTCCTCGCGGAAGAATACGTTGAAAGTCAAGACTGCTTTCATGCGAACAGGTGTATGGATTGAAGTACTGTTTGAAGTCATAGAGATTGAGTATAATGTTAATGATACAACAAATTAATGCTATCTTCTACAATGAATAAACTTGCAATATCTATGGAAATATAGTGCATATTATTTGCATAATCCGATTATTTTTAGTATATTTGTATATAGTTACAGAACTAAGAGTTTACAAACATAGTCGTTCACCCTCAAATAGAAATCATCATGGGAGTTATCATTGTCCTTATCCTCATCACGCTCGTATTCTCGGTGATCGTGGGTATTCTGAAAATCATCGGCTTCTTCTTTCTCTGGATTATCACCTACATTGGATTTACGATTCACAGAGTGTTTTTTGAGAAACCCAAGAAGAAACCAATGACTCATTGAAGAACGAAATATCTCCGCGTACGGCCCCATCATCGGAAAATCTTTATCTGATACTTGGAGCCGTCGCTCTTCTCGATGATCTCATTATCCCTCATGTATTTGAGATAATCCTTGGCCGTGCGTTCCTTAACATCCATCATGTCCACGATTAGGTCGACCATCTCTGTATAATATAAGGAGTGCGCATTCTTGAAGAGCTTTAGTGCGACATCTTTGAGCTCGCTGTATTTTTGTCCATTCTTGCCTCCTCCCGATTTGACTCCTTTGTAAATGAACATCTCTTCGTCTTTGTCCCACCCAATCAGCATGTGTGGAACATCACGCGGGCTGCCGTCTCGAACTTTCATAGCATTGATGACGGAGTAATCCTGATTATCATCCCTCTCCAAGGAAATGATGCCAGCAGCCTTGCGTTGAAGTTCCGAGCCAAGATGACCACGCAGTTTTTGACCATTGGGAAGGAAGTGCAATACACATACTACGCAGCAATGATAGAATCCCGCCATGCTGTAAAGTTCATCGATGACTTCGATACTCTCAATCTCGTCATTTGCAGAACGCACTAGATCGGCAATGCCGTCTATTACAACAAGCTTTACACCTTTATGCTCATAGAAATTCATATCCAGTGCTGTCCTTATCATATCAATACGTTCTTCTCTTGAGTGTGTCTGTAGATGATAGGCATGAAAATGCGACGGAGGCTCGGTCAGATAACATCTGCGCAAGGCTTTTTCCATGTTCTTGTAAAGTTGGGGGCCAGACTGCTCGGTATCGAAAAGCAGCACCGCCTTCTTAGTGGGATTAGGAATGACCGACAATCCGAGCGTTCGTTCCGTTTCCAGCTCTTTAGCAACGAGGGAGCCTGAGATAATGGCAGCTACGAAGTTGCTTTTGCCGACTCCTTCTCCACCGGTCAGACAGAACAGATTGTCACAAGTGCCAAGTGGAACTCCGTTCACCTCAAAAACTGTAGGTGAAGGCTTAGGCGGATTGGTAAAGTCAATCTCGCAGGACTTCAGAAGGACAGACTTTTTCTTGTAGATCTTGTGGATCAGTGCTCCGATAATCTTATCGAGTTCTGCAGCAGTATGACCGTTAGCGAAGAAGTCAGAGATATCCTTATCTCCCTTGGCTCCAGAAAGGGGAAGCTCAAGGCGCTTCACCTTGAAATCACTCAACTCCTTCACAAGCTGCCGTGAGCTCTGCACCCCTGTCTTATCCATATCATAGAGCAGGACGATGTGTTTGAACCGGCGGTGAAGATTCAAAAGAATACTCATAGGGATATTGGCAGTCTCACTGTTGAAGCAGATGGCATTATAGCCGTGAGCCGCCAAAGACATGACATCCTTCTCCCCACCGGTGATGAAGACCATGTGGCCACGGGAGGGAAGATGCTCTAGACCGTAGACATACTCACCTTCAGAATGATGAGCATACAAGAACCGCAACTTGCTTTGTGGCATGTACACCTTTATGGCATCGTCAATCGTATGATAGACAAACATGGGGGAAGTTGGAGTGGCTTTAATCTCATAAGGCTTTCCCTCCTTGTTTATTCCCAAGAGTATCTTTCCACTCTTAACCCTGAATCGGTTGAGAACGGAACGTGAAATTCCATAGCGAGCCCAGAACTCCAGTTCACCATTCGTGAATTCCTTGTAGGTTACTTGAGCAACGGGCTGACGTTCAGGCTCCTCCTCTTTGTCGGAAGCGTTGTCGCTCTCCGTTGTTTGGTTCGAATCCCTTCTGGTACCCGGAAAATTTTGGTTCGAATCCCTCCAGGTACCCGATGACATTTCATGCCTGTTTGAGTAGTTGGAGCTATTCTCGGGCAGAACAGAGAGACCCAAGTTCATCTCAGCGTTGATCTTCTTGAGGATTTGAATGAAGTCATTCTTCAAGTCCATATTGAAGAGCTTGGCGACAAACCAAAAGCAGTCACCGCTATACTCAGCGTCCCCGAAGTCCTTCATCATGTACACGCCACTCTTCTTGTTCACATAGATGGAACACGAGGCCTTCGTATCATGATACAAAGGATTCTTGAATCGTTTGTTAGGTCGGAAACTTACTCCCATGTAGTGATGGAATACATCAAGACCTTGGCGGGTTTTGTTTAAAATCCGTAGTTTTAAGTCCATAAATTACTAGTAAGTTAGTGGTTATCAGTCGTCGTCCCGAAGACGGCAAGTATTTGTTACGTAGGTTACCAAACGCTCCATGACATCTATGGAATTTAAGCCTCTGCATTTCAGCTTCCCAGACTTAAATCTTTCGTATACATTAGCCAGATCATAGGTTACGTAGTTGCCATGAGCATAATCAAACTCCAGTTTCTTATTGCTTCTCCAACGCTTCAAGGTAACCTCTGAGACTCCCAAGATCTCGGCCAACTCACTACTTCCGACAGTAATGTTTTTGGCCTTGAAGCTTTCAAGGTCGATATCCTTGATTGCATTGTCTTCATTCGATTCTCTCTTCTCGTTAGACTCACTCTCGGTGGGTGGCGCATCATCCCCTTGGAAGAGGAAGAACTTGATACCGTTAACCTGCTGATTCAGATCCTGGACCGCTTTATGTGTCTTCATCAGGAGCCGCATCATGTTGTCAAAATTTTCCATGTTTACTCTTACAACTGATTTTGTTGATTTATTTTAGTTTTACTTTTATGATGTATCTCTCAAATTTTATTTATCAGGCGAATTCTTCTCGAATTTGCTCTTGTCCGCTTTATCTACCACATAGTGCGCAAACTCTTTCATGAAATCATGCAGCATATTAGATGGAGTCGGATCATTAGGGGATGCTATAGTACTATACGTTGCTATCGAGTTAAGCATATATAGATCGTACTTCATAGAATCCATCATGGCGTTTGTTCCTGTTGCTTTTGAGAAAAAGTTGAATATTGGACCATAATCGTTGACGCTTGGTAATCTCAAAATACAGTCGAGATTATCTGCACGCTGACGTAGATACAATCTAAGAAGAGGAGAATCTGGAATAGGAAGGTTTAGATTTACGAATCCGCGTGCTCCAAACAAGGATGACAACGATTCGATTGTGCAATTAGTATTTCCTTTCAAGATTCTTCTTACACTGGATATATCCATACCAGCTTTCTCGGAAGCATCTTTGACCTCTTCCGAAGTGAGATTATTGAGTATGCCATCAGGCATAACAACAACGGGCTTTTTGATTATGTACTTTTCTTCTTTTTCAGCATTCATGTTGCAAATTAAAGAAAAATATTTAAGACGACAAAGGCATGAAATCCCGCGAGAAGCATATATGCATCAACCTCTTAATCGAAGTCTAAAATCCCGTTGTGTATCAGAACTTTGTGGAGATATTTCGAGAAATTATTATTTTTACTTCATGACAAAGAAATTTAAATATCAAACTTAATCTTGTAGATTTCGTAACAAAAACGTTGAATTTGCCAAGTTTTAATTTACACTATGATTAAGGTCGTAATCGATGGTAATGTAGTTCTACTTGAGTATCGTCTATATACAATTACAGCCACCAATCTGTCGACTGGTGGCTGTAATAAGTGAAGATACTTCTAAAAAAGTACTACCTTTGACTATTCCCTATTTGATGATATCGCTTACAAGTTCGTCATCAAACACGCCCAACTTCTGTGCCTTGGCTCTGAGTACGGAATATATTCTCCAGAACTTCTCCCCGTGCGACCTATCTCTTCTACGGTAGTCATTGCTATATTGCTCTGTGTGATGGATATGATGAGCATACTCATGGATGGCTATTTCCTCCAGCGGACACTCAGACCTGTACTTGGAGTATATTCTTATCCTTTGGCGGTCTACGACATAACAGCCCATTCTTGTCTTGGGCTTCTTGTCTATTACCATCAGCTCAAATGGCTTTTTACATTGATAAATTCTGAGGAGCATTGCTTTCAACCGCTCAGCCTCTTGTTGTTCTTTATATCCCATATCCCATTTCGATTTGGTTCTTAATTGACATCGACATCGATATAGCTCCATCTTAGCAACAATCTGAAACAGATAGTATTCGGGAGTTATTTGCTTTGGTGTGTGGAGTGACAATAATACCTATCTCTTAGCAGCTACATACCAGCTGTAGAAGAATCTTGTCACCCAACATACCATCGGTTCCTACACCCCATTTATATTCTGCCTTAGGAAACTTGCCGTCAATAGTTGACACTAATTGGTTCAGTTCATTCATCGTTAATGGTGCTGATGATGACGTAACAATCTGGATAACGATTCTGTCATACTGACTGTAGTCAATGCTTCCGTAGTCTTCAAGTTCTCTTATGACTGAAGCTACACGAGACTCTTCCTCCATCGGAAAGGACTTGATTCTTCTTTTCAATATGGCCTTGGCCTGGTGAAGATAGTCGAGATCATCCTTGGTGATGGCTACGGTCATCGGGATAGATGTGATCTGACTGATAAGGGCTTCCAGCTCCTGCCCCTGTTTAATATTACCTTTCATTACTCTATAGGTGTTGAAGTGAACAATGTTACGATTTGTGGTGATAACTCCCTGAAGTTCCAATACATAATGTTCTTGTCTGGAAAAGTTTCCATAAAGTCATTGATGGGGACCAGTCTGTTGGGCATCTCTTTGTTATCAAACTTATCGATCGTAAAATACAGCAGATACCTGTCACCGTCCTGTATCTTGGCCGGTTTTAGTTGGCTCAAAGCTTCAGTTATATCTTCCCTATATTCATACGACACAGTCGATATCACGTTCCGGCCTCTTATCAGTGTAAAGAAATCATTGAAGTCAAAGCAGATCATACCATGTATCTCCACGTTTTCCTTGTACAGTTTGAGGAATTCCTTCAATTCAGAGTATGGCTTGCTATCGGGCTGAAATTCCAATATGGAATCAATGCCTGGACCATTGGGTACACTGAGTTCCGGGGTTATCTTAACAATGACATTCTTCCTCGCTGGCTGATGTTTTTGTAATACGTTCAGAACATTATCAACGCCACGCTCTGTTGATACCAAAACGATGTTGACAGTTATGTATGAGCTATTTCGGATAGTATATATTCCATCTAAACGAAGCTGATGTATCATTAGCTCACTAACGCTATCGGCTGGGAGTAGTCGCACAGACTCTAATGCTGTTTCTTTCATACTTATTCCCTTCTATGATGTCAGCCTATCCTTTGATACCAATGGCCTCCAACTCATCTTTTGTTAGCTCTCTGGAGATTTCGACTTTACCGTTAATGTTTATCTGAGTTGCAGTTTTGTCTTTTAGATAGACAAAGCCATTGTCCGTCGTCCATGCTGGCGATCCATACTCTGAAACATCTACTTTAGTGAGGAAGTTGCCTGTTGCGTCATAGATATAGCATTCTTGCTTTATCTGCAGAGCAAAGAACGTATAGCCTTGAATGATGTACAGGAGATCACGCTTATTACCAACGAAAGGAGTACCGTCCAAGTACACTTTCTTCTTTGCAGGTTTGTGACCTACATAAGAAATAACCGCAACTGGAGTATAAAAAGAACCGTTAATCTTCAATGAATGGACTCCATAGCGGGACCATTTGATCTCTAAATTTTCAATTCTCATAGTTGTTACTAATAATGTTGTTACTAAATCTGCTGCAAAGATAAAATAAAGGTGTGCCAGTCATGGGCATAGGTACAAAAAAATAATGGCACGATGTGAAATCATACCATTACTCCTTTTATAATGCCTAAGACGACTTGCTATAATCAAATATTTGAAATCGGGTCAGCGCAGTATTGTTTTCGTCTACACTTCTTGCACATAGACCCATTCCAGACACTGTCGAACTGGTCCATCGCCTGTTCAACAATTGTTGGATCATCGGTGAGAATGCCAGCTTCGAAGTTACGGTTGTTCTCAGATTTCATACCCATACCAGCGCCGGTAAGGTTGGCACTGCCGATGTATACCATTTCACAGTCGAAGATGATCATCTTGAAATGCACACGTGGGCATAGAACCCGCTCGAGGCCATCGAACAGTACCGGATACTTGTCGAAGTCCTCACGGAAGGCAGGTCCAGGCTCCTTCGCATGAATCAGCCTTACCGAAACATCCTGCTTGATGAGCTTGGCAAGCAAACCCAAGAATGGGATTTTCTGCTTGCCCATCTCAACATATAGGTCCTTGATGTCAGCGGTGCCGATCCATAAAGTGCTCTTCACATCCTTGACTTTTGAAAGAACGTCAGAGTAATGGGCAGAATTTATTATAAGCCTATTCAATCTTTATCTTTTTTGAATCAATTTCATTTAATATCTTATCTACCCAACTCATGATGTAGGCACAATATCCGTTCTCACTCTTATCGATTAATGCAGGAAGAATGGAAGTGGCCTCTAACGAATCATACTTCTTCAAGTAAGAAGAACCGTGAGGATACAGACCTTGAGGTTCATCACTCATACACCCTAATCGAATCCTAGGGTGTTTAGTAGCAATGCTATCGTTAGGTAATGAGGCTATACCGATATAACATGATTCACCATGACTCTCTGAGTCAACATAGATCTTGAAATGCTCCCACTCAGGCCTCTTGAAACTGAAGAATACCTCATTATTACCTCTTTTGTTTTTATCGCTCTCTAAGATATTCTCCTGATTGAAGATAAGGTTTCTGGTCTTGCATTCATTCTCGAATTGTGGAAAGCTATAGTTCTCAAGTATGAAGTTTCTGAATGCATGAAAGCCATTATGAAACATTTCTGCCACGACTTCCGGATACTGAGCCATAATTGTAAAAAACTCATTCTTTGCACTGTCATCCATGATGTTTCTTTTATTCTTTACGTAGGTGATATATTGTATAATTGTTTCTCGAATTAAAGGGCGTCTGGCAGCAAGCTCAACACAATGTTCCAACCAATCCAATAGAGAGGGACAATCTGTGTCTGCGTCATAACTGGCTCTAAGGTAGTCTGAATCTTTCAATTTTCCAAGAGATTTTGAACTAGCCTCATGCCCATCAGGAGTAAGATAAATAAGTACGACTTTATGGAAATGCGCATGACCATAGTTATAGTATCGTTCCAATTGCTTGTCTTGATCCTGAGCAGAGTTGCCATTTCTATCAAATTTATTTTCAATAATGATCGCACTTCCATTATCGTCATGCAAGAAGATATCTATCTCTCCGCCTGTGGATTGCCCATCGTCACGAATGATTACCTTGCCTATATTCTTGGATTCTTCAAGATGACTATTTTCATAATCATAATGGAATTCTGGAACGATTGGAACTATAATATCTTTTATGAATGATTCAAGGAATTTCTCTCCTAGACCGTGTTTGCATATCTCGGTTCTAAGCAACATACTGATAAATGGCGTATGAAGTTGTTCCTCATGCCTAGTGAAGAAGTCCATCTCTTCAAAGACATCAAAGTTCTCTCCACGCAAATCACTCTCAGCAACTTTGGCCTTGTATTTTTGAAGGCTTATATTCAGCCTTTCCAAAAGAGATTTAATATTCATAAAGTCTGCCATCTTTCTAAAGTATTTTAAGTGCTATTGCTGCGCATGCTTCAGCATCAGCCAATGCATTATGATGATTCTTTAAGTCGAAGCCACATTTCTCAGCTATGATGTCGAGATTATGATGACCACCAGGCCAAACTTTACGAGATTGAATGAGCGTACAATAGAATGGGTAGTCGGGATAATCCATGCCATACACTCGGAATACAGCCTTCAGACAAGTCTCATCGAAAGCCTTGTTATGGGCAACAAGAGGCAGATACTCCGTTCCTAACTTCACCTGGTCTTCTGCAGAAAGGTGAAGCTTCGGCTCTACCTGTGCCCATACGTCAGGGAAGACAGATGCATCCATCGTATCCTCTAAAGTCAGGCCATGCACCTGCGTAGTCCAATATGTATAGTATTCCGGTTCTGGTTTGACGAGTGAGTAGAACTCATCCACCTTTTTACCATCTCTATATATGACGACGCCGACACTGCAGACGCTTGTCCTCTCGTTATTGGCTGTCTCAAAGTCAATTGCTGCGAAATCATTCATTTATCGTCGTCTTTATATTTGTTCCACATTCTTTTTATCTTCCCTGCCATCTCCTTGCGAAGCCAATACGGCTCCAGCACTTCCAAATCCTCACCATTCCAGAGAATCTCCTGTTGGAAATCGAACGTTGGACGGACGTCAAGTCTGAGGATGCTGTACTCATCATGACGTTCCTCCTTCTGATTGTCATACATTGGCAAGTCACGAAGATAGTTGGCCTGTCCTGCAGAAACCTTCAGTACAACATGCTCAATCTTTGTACCGTCATCCGCTATGACACCATAGCATCCCGCAAAGTATTCTTTTGGGTCGAAGTCCTTGGGATACTCAAACGTATGTGATGACAACCTAAAGCCCTCGATACGGTCGAGACAGTAAACATTGGTATATCCTGTAGCCCATGACCTTCCTACCACGTACCACCGCTGGTGGAAGAGTTTCACACAGAGGGGCATGACATAATGCTCACGCGAATCACCCCGCCAATAATTATAGTAGGTGATATGAATCAGTTTGTTTTTCTTCATCGCATCAATGATGGGATCAAGATATTCCCGTCCGGACGGAACGTCCTCAAGGATAATTCTATCCTTGATCGACTTGCTCCCCATCAGGGAATTGCTGACAGAATAAGTACTCAGCAGCCAGTTTTCGATGCTATCATTGCGGACATCGTTGGCATTGGCAATGTAGTAGCGGTACAGTCCACCTTTCTCGCACTCGATATTCAGTCCGAATGTGTCAAGGATGTTGTAACGCCACTTATGGAATGTGCGTTTGAGCAATTCCTCACCGCCGCTCAGATTCTCATTATCCATCCATTTGCGGTTAAGATCTCCAAAGGATATCTTGCCAGCATTGTAGATGGTTTCAACGATCCACACAAGTTTATTCGTTTGGTTTAATGCCATTCTATACGTTTCATATGATTAATGATGCAAATTTAGGAAATACTTGTGAACAATACGGGCATACATATAGTATTTAACTAAACTTAATATTTCTATTTTCGCGACTTGCAACATCGTCGTTTGGCTATAGCGTCACACGCTCAAGGTGCAGGGTGCACGGTACCTATATATATAGGACCGCGCACCCTGCACCTTGTCTGTACCGAAAATAAATCTAAGTAATTGTGAGCCAAATATTTGGTGGTTCGAACATTTTTTGCTAACTTTGAACCCAGAAACAAGCGTTCTTTCAGACCCGACAGAGGGTCTTCAGAGGGGTCAGCAGAGGGTCATTACTCGGTACATATACGGTACAGGACAAAATGCTACGTCTCTAACTGATTGAACATTAGAAACTTACAAGATTAAGTTCGGGAGCCTCTCTCTCCGCTGAGAGCCGTAACTAATTGATTATCAATTAGTTACGGCTTTATTAATTTTAACGCGTCCACACGTTTTTGAGGGTATCATATAGCACTGTTTACTTTGTATTTATTTGATTATCAATCAAATACGTATTTCGTAATAAGTGTTATCAAATTATAAAATGCACAAATAGCGTCCTTTGAGCAATTTGAGGTGATTTTCAGACCCGCTAAAGACCCGTTAAAGAGTAAGCGTCTCGGCATTACCGTATTTCAGCCTCGCTTAAAAGTCTGTACCTTTGCGCGCACAAATTATTATGAATATGGCAAGCAAAGACAAGTACAAGAGTCTCCTTGAACGGTACAAGCAGGCC
>Ga0256406_1001573_pt1 | contig 36190 bp, 36 predicted proteins | sample RumenRJG_03DNA_FD_185986 | JGI IMG/M metagenome (GOLD analysis project Ga0256406, IMG submission 185986) | Bovine rumen microbial communities from Lethbridge, Alberta, Canada - RJG_03 | ecosystem: Host-associated > Mammals > Digestive system > Stomach > Rumen | place: Canada: Alberta | collected...
AATGCAGTAATACTCGCGTATTTCAAGGTTTTTTGCATAAAAATACGGCGTGAAGATGCAGTGCTATCATATGGCAGGAATTTTTAGAGGTGCCCTTATATAAATCTTAAAAAATGGCATTTTTACTTGATTTTTGATACATGGATAGTAACTATACAACAAATTTTATTTTTTTTCTTTTTTTATATTGACAAACTCCTTGATTTGTGGTAATATATCATAGTTGAATACAGATGCAGAAAGTTTCAATGCACTGGTTTTGTATATGCGGATGTGGCGGAATTGGCAGACGCGCATGGTTCAGGTCCATGTGAAAGCAATTTCATGCAGGTTCAAGTCCTGTCATCCGCACCAAACAGTAAAAATCCGAACTTTATACCGATTGGTAATGGGTTCGGATTTTTGCTTTATTCAGTTATAGGTCAATTTCAATAGTATTTATTGTCATATACTCCGAGTTGGACTTTTTTGTATCTTCGTTTTCAACAATCAATATTAAAGCATCTTTGCTTACTATAATATTATGCCACACTCCTTTTTGTATGTTATAAATCTTATTGAGTTCCATTTGAGTTTTTTCGATATTTTCCCCATGCAATAACACAGCCTCGCCTTGCAGCAGAACAAATATTTCATCAGTTTCTAAATGACGCTCAAGATATGTAATCCTATCAAATCTTTCTGCATAGCGCAAATAAGCAACTCTCCAAGCACCAAAGATATGTTTGACCTCATAGCCGTCCTTATCAGGACTATATATATCAATACTCATTTTATTTGTCCATTTCTATAATGTCTATACCTTGAGGAGGTATAGTCTTGCCGCATACTTCTGTTACATCATCAGAGTCGTTCCAAACAGTCATAATACTCTTGTCGCCATATTGATACTCTGCAGCCTTAACATATGACGGCAGTGAAACAGACGGAATATTAAATGTTCCCTCTTTGAAGAACTTGAAATACGGGTTACGCATTTCTATTATTTTCTTGACATATTCGGAATAGTCAGGCGCAAGCTTCATAGTGCCGACTCTGCAACGGTATATTGCAACATCAAATATCAAACCGAAAGTAAAAGCATAATTCAAATGGCGTTTCCATCCGTCTTTTTCGTCATGAATCAATCTGTTTGATATAATAGCATTGGGGAATGTATATCTGAATATATATGGATATGCATCCTCTGTGAACCACTGTCCGCAACCGCAGCCGTGTACAAAATCCAATTCTTCGGCAAGTCTGTCCACTGTCCATTCTGTTCCGAAATACTCATTTTCGTTTAAGATTTTATTCATTTCTTTAACAGCATCTAATCTTAGCTGAGGTGCCATATCAATTCGTTTGCCATGACTGTGAGTGTCATCAAAGCAGAAGTTAAAGCATATGCCTATCTGATCAAAGAATGTTCCGTTAGAACCAAGCGAAAGATGTCTTTTTTCAATTTCCAACAATTTTTCAGTCCACTGTTTAGTACCGTAACAGCCGGTCGCGAAGGTTTTGTGTCCGTACTTGAGAAATGTTCCGTTATTTGAAAATTTATAAAATTCCCTGTATTCGTTCTTTTCTATGTCTTTAACCGTATAATTTATTCCTTCTGTTTTATAGTAATCAGTGGAAACATCAATCAAGTGTCCGTTTGCATACAATATTACAATACCGCCCATTGAATTGATTTCCTTGATTGCCTGTTTGAGCATTTCTGCACCGCCCAAATCAGGATCGGGCTGATAATTTGGATAACCGTTATCCATTCCCTCTTTCCACCAGGCAAATAGTAAAATCATATTGATGCCATACTCAGCACCATCTTTATATATTTGCACCAAGTCAGAATATTTATGAAATATTTCTCCGTATTGGTGTTTCATAATAATTCTCTGCCATCCGGTAATATGCTTTATGCCCTCTTTTTTTACAGGGTGATGCCATGTTTCATCTGCCCATGCACGATAAAAATCACAGCCGCATCTCCAGTCACCGTCAAATCCGGCAAGCACAAAATCATCATATACTATTCTTTCGCCGGGATTAACCGCAGGATATGACGAAATAGAGTATATTGTATATGTTTCATCGCTACCTCTTGGTTCGGAACCTATTGCAAAGGAACACTGACGCCATACTTTTGAATGCCAACCCATATACAGATATTTATCTCCGCTCTCCACACCTATCCAAGGCATTGACATTTCGCCCGGATACGGGAACATTCTCCATATATTCTTGTAGTCTGCCGCCATATATTCCGTATGTGCTTCTTTAGCGTAAGAATGCGGATTTACAATCTTTTGTCCCAATCCTCTGGGAATAACAAGCTCATCCTTTTCAAAGCTTTCATTAACTTTTTCTATCTCAAATAACGGATATTGCAGCTCGTTTATACGGGTTTGGCTGTTATTATCCATATCTGCCGAAAAATACAATGCCCCGTCTTTTTGTAATATTTTAAGTATAAGCTTTATGCTATGTTTACTGCCGTCCTCTGCAATAAGTGACGGATATGTTATAATGGTTTCGTTTTCTGTAACCGTTACATCGGGAGTTTTTTGCATATGTGAATAAACTCCAAGCTCATTGTTCATACCGGTCTTGCAATAATCCAGATGCATTCTCCAAAAATCACCGTTTTCCCGAAGCTTTAACATAAAATTCTTTACAAACAACTCAGGTTTGTCTGTAAATTCAAATTTTGCATTATTTAGCATAAGTGCCACCTCTTCATTTTTTTATTATATTATATAAAAATATCTCTTTTTAAACAATGGACAAATCATTATATTATTTGTATTATTTTAACCTTTGATATTGACTATCATATAATATTATGATAATATAAAGTATATATCGAATTGTTTTAAGAGGAGTTTTTATGCTATATTCATTAGATGTTTCAAATAAGATTTCTTGTTCCATGTTCGGAAGAATGAAGCAATCACATGGTTGGGAATCAAATTCGCCTCGTATTATCGGCGAAAATCTTTTTGTTTTTGTAATTGACGGAAATGCAATATTTGATATAGAAGGCACAATTTATGAGGTGTCTATGGGAGATATATTAATTATCCCGGCAGAAACTTGGTATTCGGCAAGAACGAAGGATATCTGCGAGTACTTCTTTTTTCATTTTTCCGGAAAAATAGACAAAGTCGATACTATGCCCGCTTTTAGTTCGATTAACAATTCATTTTCGTTTTATTTGCAGAAATTAGAGCATGAATGTATCTATTTTAATTTAAAAACCGGCAATAAAGATGTATTTAATAAGGTTTATACATCAATTATAAATTGTATGGAATATCGTTCATATTGCACTCAATCAGGCAGATTGCTTTTTGATGCTGAATTTTCAAAAATAATGTTTCTATTGGCAGAAATTGCAGAACAGTCACGCAACAATAAATCTGCTGTAGTCAAAAAAATGATTATATATATTAAAAAAAATCTCACAAAACCATTGAGCTTATCTGAAATCAGTTCCGAGTGTTCGGTATCTGCACCATATGCATCACGCATATTCAAAAAATATATGAATATGACTGTAACAGAGTATATCAATAACGAGAAGCTGTATTATGCGTGTGAGCTTATCCGAAACACCAGTATGAATATAAGCGAAATTGCTGATTATTTAGGATACTGTGATGTGTTTTATTTTTCAAAATTATTTAAAAAGAAGTACGGCATATCTCCGTCAAAATATTCTATATCTTGATTTTATGCCTACCGAAGGATTGTTATAATCGGTCCACAAAATTATTACAATATTTTATATATTCTAATCTTATTTTAATAATTCTGTAATAAAATGCTTTAAAATGAATATAATAGAATAATGGAATAACAGTTAAGAAAGGACTTGATTAAATGATGAAAAAGCTGCACTCGGCAGTAATGATGACTCTTACGGCACTTATCGGAATAATGCTGTCGCAGAGTCTGTTTGTAAGCGGCTACGAGATAACCGCCGAGGGTAAGGTGCTTGGATTTGTAGAGGACAGTGCGGACTATGAAAGGGTAGCCAATGAAATAGATACGGAAATATCGGATACATATGGGATACCCTCCGATATTGAGCAAAAGCTAAACATTGTTCAAAAAACAGCCTCAAGGAACAGTCTTTCTACCGGAGCAGAGCTATGGGAGAATATCGGCTCGGCAACAGGTATGATGTCGGAGGCGTGTGTGCTGAGTGTTTCGGGGGAAGAAGTGATTGCATTTGCACACTATTCGGATATGATTAAGCTGCTGGGCGAGCTTCTTGGGAGGTATCGGATTGACGACGGCAGAACGGAATTTGTTGAAGTAATCGAATATGAAAAAAAGTATGTAAGCAGAGCCAGAATATGCTCTTATGACGAAGCGGCTGAGTATATATCTGCCCATAATCCGATTACGGTAAAAACTACCGTTATAAATGAATATCAGGCGGCGGCAGGCTTTGAAACGGTCGAACGGGAGGACGGAACAATGTATAAGGGCAGCAAAGCGGTTCTTCAAGAGGGAGTGCCGGGTGAAAGTCTTGTTACCGACGAGATATGCTATATAAACGGTGAAGAAGCCTCACGTAAAACCATAAAGGAAAAGGTAATTACTAAGCCTGTTCCGGAGATAGTGTCGGTAGGTACGCTTGACGCACCTCCGGGCTTTGGCACAGGAAGCTTTTCGGCACCGCTTGACGGTACGCTGACATCAGGCTTTGGAGAAAGATGGGGCAGACTTCACGGAGGAATAGACCTTGCCGCACCGACAGGGACAAACATTCTTGCTGCCGATAACGGTAAGGTTATTTTTGCCGAAGAATGTGGAAGCTACGGACTTTTGATGAAGGTTGACCACGGCAACGGATATGTTACCTATTATGCACATTGCAGCGGATTTATTGCCCGGGTAGGGGATTGCGTATCAAAGGGAGAAGCAATAGCCTTGGTCGGAAGTACGGGAAACAGTACGGGACCTCATTGTCATTTTGAAATACGATATGACGGCGAACAGCTTGATCCGTTAGATATTTTATCTTAAAAAAAGTATGATATTTTGTTGCTATTCATCTATGCGGATAAAAAAATGTGCAGAAAAAATTATAAAAACTCTTGCATTCAGCCAAAATATGTGTTATAATAGAAAATGGTTCGTTATGAGCTTTAAAAATCTTATAAGGAGGGGAATACCATGAAAGAAGGAATTCATCCTGATTATAAGCAAACAACTATCAGATGTGCTTGCGGTGCTGTTATTGAAACAGGCTCGACCAAAGAGAATATCCAGGTCGAAATATGCTCAAAATGCCATCCTTTCTACACAGGTAAGCAGAAGCTGGTTGATACCGGCGGCAGAGTTGAGAAGTTTAACAAGCGTTTCAACAGAAACAAGTAAGTTGATTGCTTAGGTATTCAAAGCATCGGGTTTGGCCCGGGAAAATTTAAAATTTATTTAACCTATAGCTTAGATAACCGACTCACCGACGGTTTCTCAGCATACGGGGATCATTGATTATAGGAGGTGAATACCATGACTAAGGAACGTAAGCAGCAGATTATGGCTGAGTTCGCTACTCACGAGGGCGATACAGGTTCTCCGGAGGTTCAGATTGCTCTTTTAACAGAAAGAATCAATCATCTGAACAACGACCACCTTGCAGAGCATAAGAAGGACTTCCACTCAAGAAGAGGTCTTTTGATGATGGTCGGAAAGAGAAGAAGCTTACTTAACTACTTAAAGTCACAGGATATTGAAAGATATCGTGATTTGGTAAACAAATTAGGCTTAAGAAAGTAATTTATTTATTTGAAGCAAGCGAATATTTTATTTGCTTGCTTCAAAGTATATATTACGGTAAGTAACAGTTTAATTTCGGGTGAGATTTATTTAGCAAATAAGCAGAGTATTTGAATTTTCAAGTATTGTGCCTATCTGCTAAAATAAACCTTTCCCGTTAAAATAAAAAAGTAGATAATTGTAAAATGTAAATTTTACAATTACCTATAATGAAAAGGAAAAGGAGAAAAAGAAATGTTTAAAACCTTTGAAACAACATTAGCCGGCAGACCACTGGTTATAGAAACAGGAAAAATGGCAATGCTCGCAAACGGTCATTGTCTGGTTCGTTACGGTGATACCGTTGTAATGGTAAACGTAACCGCATCAAGAACGCCGAGAGAGGGTGTTGATTTCTTCCCGCTCAGCGTTGATTATGAGGAAAAGCTGTATGCCGTTGGAAAAATCCCCGGCGGATATATCAAGCGTGAAGGAAAGCCTTCCGAAAAGGCTATTCTTACGAGCCGTGTTATTGACAGACCTATTCGTCCGCTTTTCCCATCTGATTTGAGAAATGACGTATCTGTTGTTGCAACCGTTCTTTCGGTTGAACAGGACAACCCTCCCGAGGTTGCCGCAATGATCGGTACCTCAATTGCTCTTTCAATATCCGATATCCCTTGGAACGGACCTATAGGCGGCGTATGGCTTGGTCTTGTTGACGGAGAATATGTAATCAATCCTACGGTTGCTCAGAGAGAAAAATCTGAGATGCTTGTTACCGTTGCAGGTACCCGTCAGAAGGTTGTAATGATTGAGGCGGCGGCAAATGAGGTTGAGGAAAATGTTATGCTTGAGGGTATTAAGTTTGCTCACAGGCAGATTATTGAGCTTTGTGATTTTATTGATACAATTCGTGCAGAGATAGGCAAGGAAAAGTTTGAGTATGAGGCTCATACCGTTAATGCCGAGCTTTGGGACGCAATAAAGGCAATGTCTTACGATAAGATTAAATATGCTCTTGATACCGATGACAAGAATATTCGTGATGAAAGAATGGGTGTTATTGAGGACGAAATTACCGAGGCACTTTCAGAGCAGTTCCCCGATATTGCGGAGCAGCTTGGTGAAATTCTTTATAAGATGCAAAAGGAAATAGTTCGCGCATGGCTGGTTGAGGGCAGACGTGTTGACGGCAGAGGACTTGACGATATAAGACCGCTTGCGGCAGAGGTTGATTTATTACCGAGAACTCACGGTTCGGGTATGTTTACAAGAGGTCAGACTCAGGTGCTTACCGTTGCCACTTTGGCTCCTCTTGCCGAAATGCAGAAGCTTGACGGTATTGACGAGGATGATACAAAGAGATATATGCATCACTATAACTTCCCGTCATATTCTGTAGGCGAAACAAAGCCGTCAAGAGGACCGGGAAGAAGAGAAATCGGTCACGGTGCGCTTGCTGAGCGTTCCCTTGTTCCGGTGCTTCCGTCAGAGGAGGAATTTCCGTATGCAATAAGAACCGTATCTGAGGTGTTAAGCTCAAACGGTTCAACCTCACAGGGAAGCGTATGCGGCTCTACCCTTGCTCTTATGGCTGCCGGTGTACCTATTAAGGCGCCTGTTGCAGGTATTTCCTGTGGTCTTATTACAACCGAAAACGGCTTTACCACTATGGTGGATATTCAGGGACTTGAGGACTTTTACGGCGAGATGGATTTTAAGGTTGCCGGAACGAAAAAGGGTATTACGTCAATTCAGGTAGATATTAAGAATGACGGTCTTCCTTATGAGGTAATCAACGAAGCCTTTCAGAAAACCAGAAAGGCAAGATGCTATATTATAGATGAAATTCTTCTAAAGGCAATTCCTGCCGTTCGTGACCATTTGTCACCGTATGCACCGAAGGTAAGCACAATGCATATTGACCCTGATAAAATAAGAGAGGTTATAGGTCAGGGAGGAAAGGTTATTCAGAAGATTGTTGCTGACAGCGGCGCTAAAATTGACATTGAGGATGACGGAACAATTCATATCTTTGCCGTTGACCAGAAATCGGGAGACATTGCAAGAGAAGCTATTGAGCTGATTGTTAAGGAACCTGAAATCGGAGAAGTTTATGAGGGTGTTGTTAAAACAATTCAGCCCTTTGGCGCATTTGTTGAAATTCTTCCGGGTAAGGACGGTCTTTGCCATATTTCAAAGCTTGCTCACAAGAGAGTTGAAAAGGTTGAGGATGTTGTCAATGTCGGTGAAAAGCTTACCGTCAAGGTTATGGATATAGATGAAAAAACAGGCAAAATCAGCCTGTCACACAAGGATACAATTCCGAGAGAGGTATAATTAATTTAAAGCCCGTACCTTCTGTTTGAGCAATGATGCTTAAGCAGAGTACGGGTTTTTGGAAATAATGGAATGAGTTATTTCCAAAGCAGGAGGAGACAGACAATGAATAAGGATTTGACAGTAGGAAGACCTGAAGCTATACTTTGGAGATTTTGTTTGCCACTGTTCGGGAGCATAATTTTTCAGCAATTATACAATATTGCGGATAGCTTTGTTGCGGGAAAGTTTATCAATGAAAATGCCCTTGCGGCAGTAGGCAACGGTTATGAAATAACCTTGATTTTTATTGCATTTGCTTTTGGCTGCAATATTGGCTGCTCCGTAATTGTTTCACAGCTTTTCGGGGCAAAAAATTATGATGATATGAAAACGGCTGTTTATACAACGCTGATTTCAAGCGGAGCGGTATGTATTTTGCTTATGCTTTTCGGCAGTATTTTCTGCACTGACCTGTTAAAGCTCATACATACGCCTGAAAATATTATTGAAGATTCTAAATTGTATCTTGATATTTATATTCTCGGCTTGCCGTTTGTTTTTTATTATAATGTTTCAACAGGAATATTTTCCGCACTCGGCGACTCAAAGACCCCGTTTATATTTTTAGCCTGCTCATCAACCGTAAATATTGCTATGGATATTTGGTTTGTTGCGGCATTTAAAATGGGTGTTGCCGGAGTTGCGTGGGCAACCTTTATATGTCAGGGAATAAGCTGTATATTGGCGGTTTTGTTTGTTTTAAAAAGGCTTGCCGCCATAAAGACAGAGAATAGTATACGAAAATTTTCATGGCATATGCTTGGCAGAATAGCTGTTATTGCCGTTCCGAGCATTTTTCAGCAGAGCTTTATATCTGTAGGCAATATTATAGTTCAAAGCGTAATCAATACCTTTGGTTCGGGCGTTGTTGCAGGTTATTCTGCATCGGTTAAGCTCAACAATCTGGTAATAACCTCCCTTACAACCATCGGAAACGGTATTTCAAACTATTCTGCTCAAAACTTGGGCGCAAACAAGCTTGAGAGAATTAAGCAGGGCTTTAAAGCCGGAATCAAGCTCGTCTGGTGCATTTCACTGCCGCTTGTGATTCTTTACTTCTTTGCAGGGAAATATCTCATATATCTGTTTATAGATAATCCGACAGAGGATGCTCTGAATACGGGAATACAGTTTTTGAAAATTCTTTCTCCGTTTTATTTTATGATATCAATAAAGTTAGTGTCAGACGGTATTTTACGCGGTACCGGAAAAATGCTGCATTTTATGGTGTCCACTTTTACCGATTTGATTCTGCGTGTTGTGCTTGCGGTAGTGCTGTCAAAATTTATGGGAACGGTGGGCATATGGATTGCATGGCCCATAGGCTGGGGAATTGGTATGCTTATGTCATACACTTTTTACCGTACAGGCAAATGGAATAAAAACGGCATTGAAAAATCAAATGCAGATGTAACAGAAAGTTCATGTGATTTATGATATAAATTGCAGACTTGACTATTCTGTTTATAACCCGAAGAGAGTGCGGCAAGGCTGATGCTTTGCCGCACTCTTTTATTTTATAATAAATTGATTTAACATATTGTTGTTATTTTAAAGTTACCGGATTGGTGTTTTTGTAGGTGCAAAAACGGAAGCTATATCCGTCCTCATTGTATTCCTCCGAGGTTTCCTCCAATACCCAGCCGTTCTCAATATCAAGATTCGGCATAAATTTTTCCGCCTGCTTATCATCATAGATTTTGGTTATGTAGGCAAGCGAGCAGTAGGGAAGAAGCAGACGGTATATTTCAGCACCGCCGCACACAAAAACCTCTTTATCCTTGTGTGATCCGATATAATCGGAAACGGCTGAAATATTATTGCATATAACAGCGCCCTCCGCCCTATAGGAGCTGTCTCTTGTAAGTACAATATTATCTCTGTATTTCAAAGGTGCTCCGTTGGGAAAGGATTCCAATGTTTTTCTTCCGATAATTATAATATTATCCTTTGTTTTTCCTCTGAAAAATTTCATATCACGGGGAATATGGTATAGAAGATCGTTTTCTGCTCCGATTCCCCAGCCGTTGTTTACTGCCGCAATAAGTATCATCGTTTGTGTCCCTCTTTTCATATGGCAATAGGAATTTTTTTTGTAAATTCGTGGAATTTGTAGTCCTTAAGCGAAAAGCTATCCTTTGTAAAGCTGTAGAAATCGGTTATTGATTTATCCATTACAAATTCAGGTGCGTCATATGGGGTATTTGAAATTATTTCTTCAATAACAGGCACATGACGGTCGTAGATATGTGCGTCTGCAATTACGTGAACAAGCTCACCCGCTTCAAGTCCCGATACCTGCGCAAACATCATAAGCAGGACGGAATACTGCACAACATTCCAATTGTTTGCAGCAAGCATATCCTGAGAACGCTGATTGAGTATACCGTTTAAGGTATTTCCGCTTACATTGAAGGTCATACTGTAGGCACAGGGATACAACCCCATTTCGCTTAGATCGGCATGATTATATATATTGGTTATTATTCTTCTGCTTTGGGGGTTGTTTTTCAAATCATAAAGAACCCTGTCAACCTGGTCAAATTCGCCCTCGCGATATTTATGCTTAACTCCGAGCTGATAACCGTAGGCTTTGCCAATAGAACCGTTTTCATCGGCCCACTGATCCCATATATGAGATGACAAATCCTTAATATTATTGGATTTTTTCTGCCATATCCAAAGAATTTCATCTATTGCGCTTTTTAAATAGGTGCGCCTTATGGTAAGAATGGGAAATTCCTCTTTAAGATTATAGCGGTTAACAATGCCGAATTTTTTTATCGTATGTGCCGGTGTGCCGTCCTCCCACCTGGGGCGAACCTCACAGTCGGTATCCCACACACCGTCGGACAGTATTTCCCTGCAATTTTTTATAAATGTAATATCTGCTTTGCTCAATTATATCACTCCGTAAAAGTTATTTCTTAAATATTATAACAGAATAATTGTTTTTTTGCAATAGAAAATATCGCAAAAAATACAAAGTTAAAATGTAAAATATACTTGACATTTATAATGTTTTATGCTATAATAAAAATGTAAAGTATACTTAACAATTAATTTCAGAAAGAGGTGAGCGATTGAATAACAGAATTAAGGAATACAGAAAAAGCAAAAGGGTGACGCAGGAGGAGCTGGCAAGAGCCGCAGAGGTAACGCGCCAGACAATTATTTCTCTTGAAAACGGAAAATACAATGCCTCCCTACAGCTGGCTCATAAGCTGGCAAAATTTTTCGGTGTTGCCATTGAGGATTTATTCATCTTTGATGAGGATTGAAGCAGCCGCATATTTTGCGGCGGAAAGGAAATTAATATGGATTTTAACAGGAAAATGAAAATAAGAAAATATACCGCCTTGGTGATTATGCTGCTGGGAGCCGGGCTTATTGCGGTAAATCTGACGGGGATTACGGAGAATGATATACTGTCCTCCATGGGATTGATGTTTTTGGTTATAGGAGCCGCACGTCTGGTGCAGTATAAAAGAATAACGGCTGACAGCGAAAGTCTGAATGCAAGACGAATAGCCGAAACGGATGAAAGAAACGTAATGCTGTGGACGAAGGCAAGAAGTCTTGCGTTTTCGGTATATAGCTTAGCAACGGCGCTTGCGGTTGTTGTTTTGTATATATTAAATATGCAGGCAACCGCACAAATAGTTTCATACTGTCTTCTTTCCTTTGTTGTGATATATTGGGTTTGCTATTTTATCATTTCAAGAAAATATTGAAGCGGAACGGAGGCGGCGATTGACCAAAGCAATTGCCGCCCCTGAATTTATTTTTTATCGGCTGTTTTTGACACGGTTTTTTTCGGTTCGATTGTTTCTTTCGGTTTTTGTGCCACTTTTGATTCTGTATTGTTTTTGCAATTACTTCTTTTACATTCCCGTTTCTTTATTCCCTTTGGTTTTGTTTCGGGCGTTTTTTTCGTTTCGGGAGGGGTAAGAGAATCAAGCAGGCCGAGAAATACAGGCGCACTTCCTTCAATTACGACCTTTCCGTTCTCAAGTCCGTCCTTAAGCGTCATTTGTTTAGTGATAAGCTTTATCATATCATTTGCGGTGAGAAAAACATTGGCATCGTTATCATTATAATCGTACGGTTCGCAGATAAGCTGACCGTCCCTGCTTTGAATATACAAAATACCTCCGCAGTCCTTGTTTGTCAGAGTAATCTGTACGGCAAAATTACCGGTTGCGGAATTAAAGCCACATTCCGAAAGCTTGTCCTTTATTTTTTTGTATGCTGTCTGATAGTTCATAATAACCTCCTGAGTATTTTTGCAATTAATGAAATTATATTTCTGCAATTGCATATTTGATGTATTTTGTATATATTTTATGCACAGAATAAATAAAATATTACTGTTTTCGTAAGAATAAAACAGCAAAATAGCTTATATGTTAATTTGGCATTTACAAAATAACCAAAATTATTGAAAAATCAAAATTTTGTTTGTCTAGTTGACACATTGACATTATGCGCAGAATATGGTATTATATCAGATAAATGATACAATTGTTTTTCTGAGACATACTTTTGCGGAGGTTTGTGATGAACACATCATATATAATTATTGATAATAATATAGCTCCCGAGGTCTTTAAAAAAGTGGTTGAGGTTAAGAGGCTGATTGCTTCGGGAAAATACAAATCCGTTAATGAAGCGCTTGATATGGCAAAGCTGAGCCGTACGGCGTTTTATAAGTATAAAAATCACGTATTTTCTTCCGATGATACCGGTATGAACAATATTGCAACGCTTGCCTTTACTCTTGAGGATTTTACCGGTGTTTTATCCGATATACTGAGCTGCCTTGCCCGAAAGGGGATAAGTATTCTTACGATCAATCAGAATATTCCCGTTAACGGTATTGCAAATATTACAATATCCTTAAGAATAAGCAATGCGGGAGTCAGTATAGATGAGATTATCAACGAGCTCAGAGAAATACATGGTGTAAACAAGGTGCATCTGCTTGCCATGAATTAGCACGGCGGAGCTTGTTGTTTTTTTGTTAATATGACTTAATCGGAACAGCAACGGTTGTTATGCCGCAATCAGCTGTTTAATCAGTGTTTAGGAGGAGAATTATGGCACAAGCGGCAATTATGGGGTTTGGTACTGTTGGAAGCGGAGTTTACGAGATTATCAGGGATTCTGATTTTTCCGGGCTGCTTGGGGAAGAGCTCAAGGTAAAATACATTCTTGATATCAGGGATTTTGATGATGAAGAAATCAAGCCTCTGCTGACAAAGGATTTCAATGATATTTTAAATGATGAAGACATAAAGGTAGCCTGTGAGGTTATGGGCGGACTTCATCCTGCTTATGAGTTTACAAAGCAGCTTTTGGAAAAGGGAGTAAGCGTTGTGACATCAAATAAGGAGCTTGTGGCAACCTACGGGGCGGAGCTTCTTGAAATTGCGGCGGCGAACAATGCTTCATATATGTTTGAGGCAAGCGTAGGCGGCGGAATTCCCATTATACGTCCTATGACCGTATGTACAAAGGCAAATACCGTTGAAAGAATTGCCGGCATTTTAAATGGAACGACAAATTATATTCTCAATGAAATGCTTGAAAGGGGAAAGTCCTTTGAAGAGGCACTGTCGGACGCGCAGGCAAAGGGCTATGCCGAAAGAAATCCTGCGGCTGACATTGAAGGGCATGACGCCTGCCGAAAGCTGGCCATTTTATCATCAATGGCATGGGGAAAATTCGTTGATTATAATGAGATACCGACAGAGGGAATTGTTAACATTTCCTCTGAGGATGTGAAATATGCTCAGAAGCTCAATTCGGTAATTAAGCTTATCGGCTATGCCGAGCTTGAGGAGGATAATAAAATATATGCAAGGGTTGCGCCGATGATGGTTTCGGATAAAATTATTTTAAGCAGTGTAAACGGCGTTTTCAATGCGGTTATGCTCAGAGGAAATTATCTTGGTGAGGCAATGTTCTATGGCAGGGGCGCAGGAAAAGAGGCAACAGCCAGTGCTGTGGTTGCCGATGTGCTTGATTGCGCCAGACATTTTGACAGTGAAAAGCATAATATAGTATGGGATACGGAAAATGACGGAGTTATGGCAGACTGCGGTGACAAGGTTCTTTCATTTTTCGTCAGATGCAAAGATACAAGAGAAAATATTGAAAAGCAGTTTGACTGTGTTTCATATGTGGATCCGATTGAAGGTGAAATTGCTTTTACAGTCAAAAATATACAGCAGAAAAAGCTTGACGCAGGTCTTAAGGAGCTTAAAAATGTAGTGTCCTGCATCAGGCTTCTGGAGGAATGATGGTAGAGGTAAGAGTTCCGGCATCAAGCGCCAATATGGGTCCGGGCTTTGACTGTTTCGGAATTGCACTGTCAATGTATAATACAATACGTGTTGAGGAAACCGATGCGGGTCTGAAAATAATCCGAAGTGGCGGAGATGATTATATTCCGCAGGATAAGAGCAATTTAATCTATCGTGCAGTTATCAGAGCCTTTGACGAGGTGGGTTACAGTCCCAAGGGACTAAAGATAAGTCAGAAAAGTGAAATACCGATGACAAGGGGTCTGGGAAGCAGCAGCTCCTGTATTGTGGGAGGGCTTATAGCCGGGAACATAATCAGCGGCAGACAGCTTGATGCCGCAAGGATATTTGAGCTTGCCTGTGAGCTTGAGGGACATCCCGACAATGCGGCTCCGGCATTGTATGGCGGTTTTTGTATTTCTTGCATTGATGAAGGACGGCTTTTCAGAAAAACAGTAAGGCCGGCAGGTAACATTAAATTTGTCGCAATGATACCTGACTATTTTGTTCCCACCAAGAAATCGAGGTCGCATCTGCCAAAAGCTGTAACTACAGAGGATGCTTCCTTTAATGTTTCACATGCGGCAATGCTTGCCCTTGCATTTGCAACAGGAGATTTTAATAATCTTGACATATTCGTCCATGACAGGCTTCATCAGCCATACAGGGAGGCGATGATTGACCATATGGAGGAACTATTTGAAAAAAGTGCAGAGCTGGGTGCCCTTGCTTCATATTTAAGCGGCTCGGGGCCGACGGTTATTGCGGTGTTAAGGGCGGAGGATATGAGCTTCGCCGAAAATATGCGGCGGTATTTCAAAGAAAAGAATATCGACAGGCGATGCGTTGAGCTTGGCATTGACAATGTGGGTTCCGTTGCTGTGGAAAAGGGCGGATAACGTCTTAAAAAAGTTAAAAATGTATTTTATATAACAGGAGGAATTGAACAATATGGGTTTGATTGTACAAAAATACGGCGGCACGTCCGTCAAAGACGCCGAGAGGGTAATGAATGTTGCCCGGCGTGTGGTTGATGCTTATGATAAGGGCAACAACGTTGTGGTTGTTGTATCGGCTCAGGGCGACACAACCGATGACTTAATTGAAAAAGCAAAGGAAATTAATCCCGATGCTTCAAAAAGAGAAATGGATATGCTTTTGTCAACGGGAGAGCAGATTTCAATAGCCCTTCTTGCAATGGCAATTGAAAAAATCGGCCGCCCCGTCATTTCAATGACAGGCTGGCAGGCAGGCTTTAAAACAAACTCGCACTATTCTGTTGCCAGAATACACAGTATAGATAAGGACAGGATACAGAACGAGCTTGACAAAAGACGAATTGTAATAGTTGCAGGCTTTCAGGGAATTAATAAATATGACGATATAACAACCCTCGGCCGCGGCGGCTCGGATACGTCGGCAGTTGCGCTTGCCGCAGTTCTTCATGCCGATGTCTGTGAAATATACACTGATGTTGACGGTGTTTATACCGCAGATCCGAGATTCGTAAAGAATGCGTATAAGCTGGATGACATTTCATATGACGAAATGCTTGAGCTTGCGTCACTCGGCGCAAACGTACTTCACAACCGTTCGGTTGAAATGGCAAAAAAATATCATGTAAAATTAGCTGTTAAAAGCAGCTTGAATAATCACGAAGGAACATATGTTAAGGAGGTAGAACAAGTGGAAAAGATGCTTGTCAGAGGAGTAACAAGGGATAATGACTGTGCAAGGGTGGCACTTTGCGGAATTGAGGACACACCGGGTAAGGCATATCAGGTATTTGCATTGCTGTCAAAGAGCGGTATAAGTGTTGATTTGATTATCCAATCTATCGGAAACGGAACAAAGAAGGATATCAGCTTTACCGTTACGGAGGCAGACCTTGATACTGCCGCTAAAATACTTACCGACAATAAGGATGTACTTAAGTTTGATGACATTAAAACCAGAAAGGATGTTTCAAAGGTTTCGATTGTCGGCGCAGGAATGATGAATAACGCAGGTGTTGCAACAACAATGTTTGAGGCTCTTTACAATGATAATATAAATATCAGTATGATTGCAACCTCTGAGATAAAAATATCAGTGCTTGTTGACCAGAAGGACGCAGAGCGTGCGGTTTGTGCAATACACGATAAGTTTATGCTTTAATCCGAAAGGAAAGGTGCTATGCAGGAGGATAAAATATACGGGAGAAATCCGGTGCTTGAGGCAATAAAAAACGGCAGGGAAATTGACAAGATAATGATTAAAAAGGGCGGTATTGAAGGCTCCTTGAATGTAATCGTTAAAAAGGCAAGAGAGGCCGGAATTATTGTTACCGAGGTTGATAAGCAGAAGCTTGACGCTGAGTGCGGCGGAGAGAATCATCAGGGAGTTGTTGCATATGCCGCAACCCATGAATATGTGTCTGTTTCCGCTATATTAGAGGGCGCAAGGGAAAAGGGTCATGCTCCCTTTATCATAATCTGTGATAAAATTACCGACCCGCATAATTTAGGCTCGATTATCAGAACCGCAAACTGTGCCGGTGCGGACGGAATTATTATACCCAAGCGTAACAGCGCAGGGCTTAATATGATAGTTGCAAAAACCTCCGCAGGTGCGGTTGAATATACACCGGTTGCCCGTGTAACCAATATTGCACAGACGATTGATTCTTTAAAAAAAGAGGGTGTATGGATAGCAGGTGCCGATATGGAGGGTGCGTCAATGACAGGCTCTGACCTAAAAGGAGCGTTGGCTCTTGTTATAGGCAGCGAGGGCGAAGGAATTTCAAGGCTTGTTAAGGAAAAGTGTGATTTTCTTGTCAGTATACCGATGATGGGAGAAATAAATTCTCTTAATGCATCTGTTGCGGCGGCAGTGCTGATGTATGAGGCTGTTCGCCAAAGAAATTCGTAGCAATACCGTTTGATGCGTATTTAGATGGATATTTTAATTGGTTAAAAATTTAACAAATTTGTATTTATATCTTATCAAATAGTATACATTATTGGCAAAAAAACGGTTTAAATATGAATAAATAGAAGAAAATTGAAGAATTTGAAAGATAAACAATGTAAATTAAAGGGATTGGAAATTATTTCACTGTAATAAATTAAAAGTTCAAATATTTAGTTGAAATTGAGTTGGATTTTTAAAATTTTTGGTTTATAATACATAAGGAAAGATAAATAGTACAGTCCAAATAGGGGGCTGTGCTATTTATGTATAAAGAGCTTAGAATGTATTTTGCTCTGTAAAAAAATATAAATTAATCACGAAAGGAATTTAATCGGATGAAAGCTGTTGTAACCGTAGTCGGAAAGGACAGAGTAGGAATAATTGCAAGGGTAAGTGGCTTGTTTTATGAAAACAATATTAATATTCTTGATATTTCACAGACAATTATGCAGGAAATGTTTACAATGATGATGCTTGTCGAGCTTAAAACATCATCATTAAAAACGATAAATGAGGAATTAAATTCGTTGGCGGAGGAAATGAATTTATCCATACATCTTCAGAATGAGGAGCTTTTCAGCTCTATGCACCGTATATAGGCGAGTGTTGTCAAAGCAGAGAAAGCAAGGCACAGGTGGGCTTGCGCTTTACGTCAAAGAAAGGAATGGGTATATAAGCAATGATAAATTCATTTGAAATACTTGAAACTATCAATATGATAGATAAGGAAAACCTTGATATCAGAACCATTACAATGGGTATCAGCCTTAAAAGCTGTGTTGACCCCGATATTGACAGAGCGTGTGAAAAGGTATATAAAAAGATAACCTCATACGCAAAGGATTTGGTTAAGGTAGGAAACGATATTGAGGATCAGTATGGTATTCCGATTATAAATAAAAGAATATCCGTAACACCGGCAGCTTGTCTTATTGAAGCTCTTGACGAGCCGAGCATCGAAAAGTGTATAAAAATAGCCAAAACTCTTGACCGCGCCGCACATGACATGGGTGTTAATTTTATCGGAGGATATTCCGCTCTGGTGCATAAAGGAATGACTCCGGGGGAAAAGCTGTTAATAGAATCAATTCCCGAGGTACTTGCACAGACCGAAATTGTATGCTCAAGCGTTAATGTAGGCACAACAAAGGCAGGAATAAATATGGATGCCGTTGCCGAAATGGGACGTGTGATAAAAAAAGCTGCGGAGCTTACAAAGGAAACAGGCGGCTTTGCCTGTGCCAAATTAGTTGTTTTCTGCAATGCGGTTGAGGATAATCCCTTTATGGCAGGTGCTTTTTTGGGTGACGGAGAGGGAGATTGTGTAATTAATGTGGGAGTAAGCGGCCCGGGCGTTGTAAAGTGTGCCCTTGAAAAGGTCAAGGGCGAGCCCTTTGGAGTAGTAGCCGAAACCATTAAAAAGACTGCCTTCAAGATCACAAGAATGGGTCAGCTTGTTGCCCGTGAGGCTTCAAAAAGGCTTAATGTTCCCTTTGGTATTGTTGATTTGTCCTTGGCGCCCACACCGGCAGTAGGTGACAGCGTTGCATACATTTTAGAGGAAATGGGGCTTGAGCAGTGCGGAACTCACGGAACAACCGCCGCATTGGCGCTTCTTAATGACGCTGTGAAAAAGGGCGGTGTAATGGCAAGCTCATATGTGGGAGGCTTGTCCGGCGCATTTATTCCGGTCAGTGAGGACGCAGGTATGATTGAAGCCGCAAAGGCAGGAACGCTGACGCTTGAAAAGCTGGAGGCAATGACCTGTGTATGCTCTGTCGGTCTTGATATGATTGTAATTCCGGGAGATACATCAGCCGAAACAATATCGGCAATAATTGCCGATGAAGCGGCAATAGGAATGGTTAATACAAAAACAACTGCGGTAAGGGTTATCCCTGCCCCCGGTAAAAAGGTGGGGGATATGGTTGAATTCGGAGGTCTTTTGGGAAGCGGACCGGTAATGAGTGTGAACAATAAGAGCAGTGAACTGTTTATAAAAAGAGGCGGCAGAATCCCTGCGCCCCTTCAGGCACTTAAAAACTGATCGTGTTATTCTAAACAGGCAGCTGCAAATCCGATTTTCACAATTATATATTTCAACAGCAAGAGGTGTTATTTATGGATGAACTTATACAAAAAATTATTGATATTGAAAATAAGGCACAGTCTGTTGTCAGAGAGGCAAGAAGCGACAGAGAGCATATTGACGAAACTATTGAAAAAACAATAGCGGATATGAAAGAGGACTTAAAAAAACGAGCCTCTGATAAATGCGAGTCGATAAAGAATATTGAGGACGCAGATGCAGATAAGAAAATAACGGCTATTGAGGCCGAAAAAAAAGCTTCGGTTGAAAGACTTGAGAAAATATATCGGAATAAGTGCGATGAATGGGTAAATGATATAGTTGATGAAATAATCAATTCATAAGCATTTGAGCATTGGAAGTTATGCCGCGCTGTGCGGCGAAAGGGATGATTTAGATGAGCAGTAATTCGGCTGTTGCCGCAAAGGTAAGGGCTATGTACGGCAATTGTCTTACCAACACTGATTTTGACAATTTGCTTTCAAGCACCGGAATGGGCGGCATATGCGGATATCTGAAGGAGCGCTCATATTCCGATGTCCTTGCAGATGTGTCGGAAAATGATGTGCACAGGGGAATGCTTGAATTAAGAATTATATGCAAGCTGGAGAGCGAGTATAACAGATTATACAAGTTTGTTGACGCTCATCAGCAGGTTATTCTTGACTATTGGTTTATGCGGCGTGAGGTTAATTATTTAAAGCACAATATCCGAAATCTTTTCAACAGGGAATCTGAGCTTGCTCATATGCCCGATCCTGAGGAGTTTTCGGCATTCTTTCAAAATCATACGTCGCTTGACACGCAAATGTGTCGGAATGCGGATTCCATTGAGGATTTTATAGCTGCCTGCAAGGGGACGATTTATGAGAGGTTTTTAAAACGTGCCGCCGCTGTCAGTTCTGATTATTTTTCGATTGCAATGGGGCTTGACGCATTGTATTATGACGCATATTGGCGCGAATGCTCAAAGCTCTGCGCTCATGAGAGGACGGCACTTGAAAGGCTTATCGGCTCCGAAATAGATATGCTTAATATAATATGGATTTATCGGGGAAAGAAATACTTCAAATTCAGCGATGAGATGATATATACCTATCTTCTTCCGGTAAATTACAGACTTACAGAGAACACTATAAAGCAGCTGGTGAGTGCCAAGACGGTTGAAGAAATGGTTGCCGCCGCCGGCAATACCGGTTACAAAAGGCTTTTCAGAAGGCTTTCCGACGGATTTTATATAGAAGAAAACCTTAGACGGGATATGTATAAATTGGCAAAATCGGTATTCAGAACCAGTCCCGATACCGTTGCAGGGCTTGTTGCGTATCTTGATTTGAAGGACTTTGAAATTTTGAATATAGTCAGAGTAATAGAGGGCATCAGATATGGGTTGAATAAAGAAGTGTTAAAAAAGCATATCAGAATATAAAAAACGGACAGAAAATTGTCTGCCCGGTCAGAATTGGAGGGAACGCAGTGGCTATAACCAGATTGGTTGCAGTGACAATTGCAGGAAAAATCGAAGAATTTGAAAACATCGTCAGCCGGTACATTTGTAACAGTGACATTCATCTTGAAAATGTTATGAAGGTGCTTGGGGACAGAGAAAAGCTTGAACCCTTTTCGGACAGTGTTCAGTATGAATCGGTTATCAGAAGCGCAGAAAATATTTTAAGGCTTGCCGGCATACCGACCGATACCGGAGGGCTTGCCGAAAACGGAAAAACCCTGGGCGAAATGAATGCCTTTATTGATGAGCTTAATCAGGCTGTCGAAGAGATAAACAGCGAGCAGAAGGCGCTTACGGAGGAAATCGGTGAGCTTGAAAAAACCAAAGTCAACATAGAAAATATTAAAAATGTTAACTGTGATTTGGGTACGCTTGCGGATTTTGAGTTTATCAGCTACCGTTACGGGCATATTCCGCGGCGAGGCTATAAAATGCTGAATACCTATCTTTCGGATATGGATATTGTGTTTGTCAAAACTCATGAAGACGACACAAGCGTATGGGGCTTTTATTTTGCTCCTTCAGAGCAGACAGGGAGAGTTGATGAAATATTTGCTTCGCTGTATTTTGAGCGAGTGGATATTCCAAAGGGGCTTTCGGGAACACCGGCTGAAATTGCAAAGGGGATAAACAAAAGAATCTCCGAGCTGAAGGAAAGGCTTGCCGGGATTGCAGAGAGAACGCGCTTTATAATTAAGGACTCCGAGGAGGAGCTTTTAGGGGTATATGCAACTGCCGTAAAGCGTCAGCAGCTGACAAGCGTAAGGAGTATGGCGGCACATTCAAAGGAGTTTTTCTATCTTGTGGGCTGGATGAGCAGAAAGGACGCAAAAAAGCTGGAGCAGGAGCTTGGCAGAGATGAGGGAGTCATCCTGTTTTATTCCGAAAAGCCCGAAAACCTTAAGGGTATTATATCCCCTCCCACAAAGCTGAAAAACAATATTATTTTCAGACCCTTTGAAAGCTTTGTCAATATGTACGGCTATCCGGGGTATAACGAAATTGACCCGACACCGCTTCTGGCATTTACCTATATTCTGTTTTTCGGAATGATGTTCGGTGATGTGGGGCAAAGCGCTGTTTTTGCAATACTCGGATTTCTGGTTTACAGAAAAACAAAGTGGCAGCTTGCCGGGATTATAAGCAGAGTCGGTGTGTCGGGAATAATATTCGGATTTTTATACGGCTCGGTGTTCGGGAATGAGGAAATCATTCACGGAATTTTACCGCCTATGGATAACATTTCAACCTTGCTTATCGGAACAATGTCGATGGGTGCTGTGATTATTGTTATCGGTATGATATTGAATGTAATTAATTCCTATAAGCAGCAGAACATACCCGAAATGATTCTTTCACACAACGGTATAGCAGGAATTGTTTTTTACACAAGCCTGATATTGCTTGCGCTTTCAATGCTTCTGCCGGTGATAAATATTCCGTCGTCGCTTTTGATAACGCTGATTGTTGTATCCTTGCTTTTAATATACTTTAAAGAGCAGATTACGGCTTTGGCGGAGCATAAAAAAATTCCGGGCGGCGCGATGAGCTATGTGCAGCAGTTTTTCGAGCTGTTTGAAGTGCTTTTAAGCTATTTTTCAAATACAATATCCTTCTTGAGAATAGGTGCGTTTGCCATAGTACACGTCGGAATGATGATGGCGGTTTCGGTGCTTTCAAACGGCGGAACTGTGAGAGTAGTTATAGTATCTGTTCTCGGAAACATACTTGTTATGGTTCTGGAGGGTCTTGTTGTCGGCATACAGGTGCTGAGACTTGAGTATTATGAGATGTTTTCAAGGTATTTTACCGGAAACGGTAAGCCCTTTGTATCTTTTAAGGATAGAAAATAATTATAGAGTAACAGGTAATTGGTTCCCAGTTACCCGATTAAGTTAAACAACTGAAAGGAAATGATTAAAATGTTAAATGTATTGTTTGTTCTTGTTATTGCTTCTGTGCTTGCTCCGCTTGCTTATTACAGATTTTCGGGCGGAAAGAAAGGTAAGACTTGTATGATGTTGAATATTATTACCTTTTTCGGCTTACTGCTTACAGGAAGTATTTACTGCCTCGGATGCGCTGTGCCTGCCTTTGCCGCAGGCGGTGCTGAGGGACTTACGGTTGGCGAGGGTCTGAAGTTTATAGGCGCTGCGCTTTCTACGGGACTTTCAGGCATAGGCGGCGGTCTTGCGGTTGCTCAGGCAGCGTCAGCGGCAATCGGAGCTATGAGCGAAAATGAAAGCATTATGGGTAAAACACTTATCTTTGTTGCTCTTGCAGAGGGTATTGCGCTTTACGGTCTTGTAATATCAATTATGATATTGAACGGTTAATTATCATCTATTCTGTAGGACTGAAACGGGGTATAATTTTATGAAAATGTATCTTATCAGTGACAATACCGATACTCAGTTCGGAATGCGGCTTGCCGGTGTTGACGGTGTGGTTGTGCATGATGAGGAGGCACTTGTGGGAGCGGTTAAAAAGGCGCTCGAGGACAAGGAGCTTGGCATACTTATTTTTACCGAAAAAGCGGCTTCAATAAAGCCTGATTATATAAAAAAATTAAAGCTTACCCTCCATACTCCGCTGATTATCGAAATACCCGACAGGCACGGCTCCCGTGATATCGGCAAGTCAATCAACAGTATGGTTTCCGAATCTATCGGATTAAAGCTATAATAAGCTTTTCGGACATTGAAAGGACAGTGTTTATTATGAGTACAACATTAGAGGAAAAATTAGCGGAATTTTCTGCTGCAGTGCTGGCTGAAGCACAGAGGAAAAGAGCTGAGCTTGAAGCGGAGAATGAGGAAATAAAAAGCAGGAAAATAGATTCTGTTCAGGATGAATATTTAAATAAGGCATACAGTATAATTCAAAGCGGTATATCGGAAATCAAAAAGGCAGATAACGAAAGGGTTTTGAGTGCGCAGAATGCTTCAAGGCGTGAGCTGCTTTTGAAAAGAGAGAGCATTATTGATGAGGTTTTTAATAAAGCCGCGGAAAAATTAAAGGCATTTACTCAAACTGAGGCATATACCGAATGGCTTGAAAAAAAGCTGATACAGTCGGTAAGGCTGGCAGGCAAAGGAGATAAGGTTGTTTATGCAAGGCAGGAGGATGAAGCAGCGGTTACTGAAGCAATAGCAAAAATGCCCACAGAAGACGGCAGTATTGCATTTGAAAGGGCTGAGAACTCCGGCTTATGGGGAGGAATTAAGCTGAAAAATACTGTCAGCAATATTCTGATAGACTATTCCCTTGAGGAGTTGCTGGCAAGTGCAAGGGCAGATTTTTTGCAAAAAAGCGGACTCAGAATCGACTGATTGAGAATATTAACCGTCTGCTTTGCAGACAGTTATAAGCCGTAAAGGCGGCAGGGAGGACTTTATGGAACAGACAAAGGGTTATATTTACGGTATAAACGGACCTGTTGTAAAGGTTAAAGGCTCTGATAAATTCAGAATGCAGGAAATGGTTTATGTTGGCCACGAAAAGCTTATCGGTGAGGTTATCGGCGTTACATCCGAAAATGTGATAGTGCAGGTATATGAGGATACCTGCGGCTTAAAGCTCGATGAGGAGGTATGCGGAACGGGTGCACCTCTTTGCATAACCTTAGGACCCGGAATACTTTCAAATATATTTGACGGAATACAAAGACCGCTGCCCGATATAAAAAATCACTTTGGTTCTTTTATAGGCAGAGGTGTGGATTTTCCGGCGCTCGATACTGAAAAAAGGTGGAAAGTGACCTTTAAAATGAAGGTAGGAGATCCCGTAAAGCCGGGTGATATTTTTGCCGAAACTCCGGAAACTCCGTTGATTACCCATAAAATAATGGTACCGAACGGTATTGAGGGCAAAATTGTGTGGCTTGCCGGTGACGGAGAATATACCGTCAATGATGTGATAGCGCGTGTCGAAACGAATAGGGGAGAGCAGGAGCTTACAATGTGTCAGAAATGGCCTATTAAACAGGAACGTCCATATCTGGAAAGACAGCCTATTTCAAGACCGCTTGTCACAGGTCAGCGTATTATGGATTCTATGTTCCCCTTGGCAAAGGGCGGAGCAGCCTCTATTCCGGGTGGCTTCGGCACAGGTAAGACAATGAATCAGCATCAGATAGCAAAATGGTGCGATGCGGATATCATCGTATATATCGGATGCGGAGAGCGCGGAAATGAGATGACGCAGGTGCTTGAGGAATTTTCCGAGCTTATCGACCCGAAATCAAATGAGCCGCTGCTTGCAAGAACAGTCTTAATTGCCAATACCTCCAATATGCCGGTGGCGGCACGTGAGGCGAGTATTTATACCGGCGTTACCTTGGCGGAGTATTATCGGGATATGGGTTATCATGTGGCATTAATGGCGGATTCTACTTCAAGATGGGCAGAGGCATTAAGAGAAATATCCGGCAGACTTGAGGAAATGCCTGCGGAGGAGGGATTCCCCGCATATCTTGCATCACGACTGTCTGCATTTTATGAAAGGGCAGGCTATGTGACAAATCTTAATGGCAGCGAGGGTTCGGTTACTCTGATAGGTGCCGTTTCACCTCAGGGTGGTGATTTTTCAGAGCCGGTAACACAGAATACAAAAAGATTTACACGCTGCTTCTGGGCACTTGACAAATCACTTGCATATGCAAGGCATTATCCTGCAATCAATTGGCTGAACAGCTATTCAGCTTATTTTGATGAGCTGGAGGATTGGTATAAGGAAAATGTTTCTCCGGATTTTGTTAAATACAGAAATGAAATTATGGCAATTCTTTCGGAGGAATCAAGTCTTATGGAGATTGTAAAGCTAATCGGAGCGGACGTTCTTCCCGAATCCCAGAAAGCAACCCTTGAAATTGCAAAAATAATAAGGCAGGGCTTTTTGCAGCAAAATGCTTTCCATAAGGAGGACACTTATGTCCCTATGGATAAGCAGTATAAAATGATGGAGATTATTTTATATTTAAATACCAAAATGAAGGAGCTTCTTGAAATGGGTGTTCCGGTTTCGGTAATTGTGAATACGGGAATATCCGAGGAGCTTGTAAAGATGAAATATACCGTCCCCAATAATGATTTGTCGGGGATTGACAGAATAAAAGCGCGAATTGATGAGCTGACAGATAAAATTATTTCCGATTACAGGGAATAGGAGGTAAGCAGAATGGCTATAGATTATATAGGTTTGAGCAGTATAGAAGGACCTCTTGCCGCGATTGAGGGAGTACAGGGCGCGTCTAATGAGGAAATGGTAACAATCACTCTTGAGGACGGCACAAAGCGACTCGGAAGAATTATTGAAATGCTTGGGGATAAGGCTATTATCCAGGTATTTGAGGGTACCTCGGGACTGTCACTGTCAAACACAAAAACAAGGCTTATGGGTAAGCCGATGATGCTTCCGCTGTCAAAGGAAATTCTCGGCAGAACCTTAAACGGAGTAGGTAAGCCCATTGACGGTTTGGGAGAATACTTTGCCGACGAAATAAGAAATGTAAACGGCGAGCCGATAAATCCTGTTTCAAGAGAATATCCCAATAACTTTATTCAGACGGGAATATCGTCAATAGATTGTCTTGCAACGCTTATCAGAGGGCAGAAGCTGCCCATTTTCTCAGGTGATGGTATGCCCCATGATAATCTTGCAGTACAGATTGCCACACAGGCAAAAATCGCCGATGAAAACGGTGACGATAAGTTCGCAATAGTTTTTGCGGCTATGGGTGTAAAGCATGACGTGGCAGATTTCTTTAAAAAATCCTTTGAGGAAAGCGGTGTACTGAATAAGGTTGTTATGTTTTTAAATCTTTCCAATGACCCGGTGGTAGAAAGAATAATTACACCGAAATGTGCTTTGACTGCGGCTGAGTACCTTGCATTCAAGCATGATTTCCATGTACTTGTTATTCTTACAGATATGACTTCATATGCCGAAGCGCTTCGTGAAATTTCCTCCTCAAAGGGAGAGGTGCCGTCAAGAAAAGGATATCCCGGGTATTTGTATTCCGATCTGGCATCTCTCTATGAGCGTGCCGGAATTATTAAGGACGCAAAAGGATCTGTCACACAGGTGCCGATTTTGTCAATGCCGAATGATGATATTACCCACCCGATTCCCGACCTTACAGGTTATATCACTGAGGGACAGATTGTTCTCGGACGTGAGCTTTATATGAACGGTGTGTATCCTCCGGTGTCAATTTTGCCGTCCTTGTCAAGACTTATGAAGGACGGAATCGGCGAGGGCTTTACAAGAGAGGATCATCAGGCGCTTGCAAATCAGCTGTTTTCCGCATACTCAAAGGTTAATGACGCAAAGAGCCTTGCTTCGGTTATAGGTGAGGATGAGCTGTCCGATATTGACAAAAAGTATATTGAGTTCGGAAAAGCCTTTGATGAGAAATTTCTTACCCAGGGTCAGCACGAAAACAGAAGCATTAACGAAACCCTTGATTTGGGCTGGAGCTTGTTGACCATGCTGCCCAAATCGGAGCTGGACAGAGTGCCTGATGAGATATTGGAAAAGTTCTATAAGGCATAAGCTGCGTGTGCTTTTAAGGGCTTAAAAGCTATTAAAATTAAATGACTGAGGATTTTTTGGAGCGAGTTTTTTGAAAGGAGCCGGATTGTAGCTATGGCAAAAATACCTGCGCCCACAAAGGGTAATCTTATGGCAGCTAAGAATACATTGAAGCTGTCCGAGCAAGGATATGAAATGCTTGATAAAAAGCGAAATATTTTAATCAGGGAAATGATGTCGCTTATTGATGAAGCGAAAACTATTGAGGCTGATATTGAGAATACCTTTAAGGTTGCATATACTGCACTTGAAAGTGCAAATGTTATGATGGGCTGTGATAAGGTTTATAATATTGCCCATAGCGAGGCTCTGGAGGAAAGTGTTCAGATTAATCTGAGGAGCGTAATGGGCGTTGAGCTGCCGGTTGTAAAGCTAGGCAGCGAGGGACTTCAGCCAACCTACAGCTTTTATGAAACTACCTCTGCCTTTGACGAAGCATTTGTAAGCTTTCTTGAGGCGAAGGAGCTGTCCGTTCGTCTTGCGGAAATAGAAAACTCTGTTTACAGGCTGGCTATAAATATAAAGAAAACACAAAAAAGAGCAAATGCACTTAAAAATATTACGATTCCTTTTTACCGTGAGGTTGTAAGAAGTATTACCAATGCCCTTGAGGAAAAGGACAGAGAGGAACATACCAGAATGAAAATGATTAAAAAGGGTAAGCTGTAGCCCGGATATTTTTGCTGTTTATTCGGTAAAAGTGTGCGTTCCGTGACAATACTATGAATGTCGTTGGCTGAACTTCGGTTTAAAATCATCTGAGTGGATTTTGATATATAAAAATTAACATATTGTGAATTTTTTTGATTTGGGATTGACACATTTTGATTTATTTGTTATAATATCAATGTTTGCGGCTGTGGCGGAATTGGCAGACGCGCCAGACTTAGGATCTGGTGTCAATGACGTGGGGGTTCAAGTCCCTTCAGCCGCACCATCGAAAAAAGCTTACAGAATTTCAACTGTAAGCTTTTTTCGTGTCTGTTAGACGTGCCTGAAAAAATATAGCCGATAGCATATTTTGCGGCTTATTTAATCAAGTGATTATCATAGAAAATCTGTATTTACAGACTTTTTCTTACACTCAGGGGTGCGGACATAGTCTTGGATTAGCAATATAAACAGTCCGGGAATATGTCTGCCCCCTCTCTTCTATTCCATACTATGTTGTACAGAAAGTGCTTGTCCCCAAACTGTTCCACATATTCTTTCTATGTAATAAGCATATACATCTATCGGTGTATGTGGCTCTTCATCAAACAGTCTCAAAGTATCCCAAAGTCCTGCATTCCAATGGATTACGTCAATATCTTCGCTCTTTACGTCTTCTAAGTATTCATGAAAGTGTCTTAAAAGATACGAACCAAAACGACAATTATCAGTAGGGAAAATAACATTTGCGCTTCCCGCTAAAGTCTTTTTTACGGATTTATCATAGCCCATACGGATGGAATCTCCGATTAATAATAAATTTTTTATTTTTAAATTCCTCTTTTGGTTTTTCTTATTCAGGAAGCGACCTGCATTTTTCGACATATACTGTTCTCACTGGAAAATTAAGCATCCCTTGAAATCACGCAAATCGGCGATTTTACATTGCTTTCTATATATACTACATTAAAATTTTTGTCAAGCACAGTGATACTATCACTTTTTTCATTCGTGCAAATAATGTAATTTCCAACAATATCAAAATCTCTGGGAAAATTACCGTTGCAGCTATAGGTGTCTTTATAAACTAACTTTCCGTTTTGATTTTTTAAAACACTTATTGTATCAAGTCCGCGATTTGAAACATAAATATGATCTTCATTAAAACGTATAGCACTTGCTGTTGTTTCCCCTGCATATCCTTCCGGCAAACAACTTACTGTGTCAACATATTTTAATTCTCCGATTTTATATTCCAGAATAGAAACTGTAGATTTTAGCTCGTTTGCAACAAAACAATATTTTCCGTTGTCAGAAAAAACCAAATGTCTTGCGCCATGTCCTTGCGGGACCTGTACCTTGTTTATGAATTCTAAATTTTTATTATACAAAAATACAGTGTCAAGTCCCAAATCTACTACACAAACAAATTCTTTATCCGGTGTAAACCCGACATAATGAGCATGAGGTGCCTCTTGTCTTATAGGATTTATACCTTTTCCTTCGTGCTTTATCAATTTTTCAGGCATTTTTATAACACTGCCGGAAATATAATTTGCGCAGTATACATCTTCACAATTTACTGACAAATGACACGCCACTTCTCCTTTTGTTGAGATTATACCCGTAGGTGCTTGCAGTTTTCCGTCTGTGGATATATCACATACAACCAAGCCGCTTTCTTTGCTTTCTGAAAAAGGACTTCTAAGGAGGATATACATACTATTATTTTCAGAAGCCATATACATAGGGCTATCCATTTGAGTAAAGTTTCGCAGCTTCAGACAACCATCATCGTACAAATGATACTGATATATCCCCCCACCGTTTGTGCATGAAGCAATATAAATATTATAAAGCGGATTGTGTATCATTGGGATCACCGTTTATAGCAAGATCGTATTCTAAAGACCAATCAAGACCTCTGTAAGCAGTTGCTCTGTCGTCTTTTTCAATCCAATCAAGAAGCAAATCAAGCATTTCCTTTGACCAGGTATTCTTATCTATTTGTGCGGTTGTGAATTTGTTAAGACTTATCATTTCAAATCCAAACATATCCTTTACCTGAGTTTTTGCAGCTCCTCCTACAACTTCTTCAACAAGATGACTTGGTATAAATAAAACACCGCCCCCGGCACCAAAAACAACATCCCCCGGAAGACATATTGCATTACCGATTCTCGTTGCTGTATTATAGCCAGTCATAAGGAAATCACGGATAGGTGTCGGGTCAATACCTCTGTAATACACCTGTGTATCCTCAACTTTTTTCATCTGTTCGGTATCTCTGATACCGCCCCAGATAACAGCACCGCCATTTTCATTTTTTGTTTTATTTTTAAGTGCTGTTGTCAGGTTTCCACCCAAATACGTTCCTTTATAAATCTTATCGTACATATCAATTACTGGAACATCATATTCATACAAATTATCAATTACCCACTGATTGTATGTACCGGTTCTTCCTTCGCTTCTGCCTACATCCTTTACAACTTCGTCAAGGTCGGGACGGAATGGACAATATGTGGCTGTTACAGCACGTCCGATAAGCTTTCTTCCATCATCGTGGAGAGTGTGGAGTCTGCCCTCAAACTGACTTTCGTAGCCTTTCACAAAAATTGGTTTCCACACTTCTTCCAGTGTAAGTGTTTTAAGTGCTTTTAAATATTTTTCGTCCACCTTTGGTCTTCCATCAGGGAGTCTTTCGCCCTTCCACAGTGGAGTTAAAGAAATAATTTCATCTCTCACATTAAAATTCATAATTTCATTCCTCCGTCTATAAAAATGTTTTCTCCTGTCATGTATTTCCCTTCATCTGAACATAGCAAAAGCATCAATCCAGCACAATCCTTGGCTTTTCCGATACGACCGCAGGGAATTCCTGTTAAAACAGTTTTTACATATTCTTCATCAGCTAATGCATCAAAGTTTCTTGGGGTTTCTATCACTCCCGGTGCAACATTATTCACAGTAATGTTAAATGATGCAAGTTGCTTTGCCAGGTTCATAACCATATTATTCTGAGCCGCTTTTGTTGCTGCGTACACAAGCATATCTTTATGTGGTTTTGCTTGTTGAACACTTCCAACCGTAACAACACGTCCCCATTTTTGTTCTTTCATATAAGGTACATATTTTTGGATAAGCTTTAAGGATGACTTAAAATTCACTGCTATTTGTCGGTCAAATTCTTCATCGCTTATTTCATCCCATGCTTTTCTGTACTGAATAGATGCATTTAAAATTAGTATATCAATATCACCGGTTATCTCATATAGGATCTCAGCACAATCCGGGTTTGACAAGTCACATAATGCGGGACGTGAATTTGAAATAGACTTAACAACATTATTTATTTTTTCTTCACTCGCCGCTCCATTTATGAAAACCACAGCACCACATTGCGAAAACTGTCTGGCAATTTCCAGACCTATGCCTTGTGTTGAACCTGTAATAAGTACTTTTTTACCTTTAAAGTCAGCCATCTGTATCCTCCTTTTTCAAATGTAATTTAAAACTAAATTGCTTCCAGAATGCCTTTCAGATATCCTATTGCATATAGTCTCCCTAATGCTGTATAGCCAGCAGTTTCCTGTTTTTCTCCTGCCATAAGAGGGACATGGTCAACTCTGATGGGTACATTAACATTACACTGCTGATACAGTTTCATAATGTCAGCCATTTCTATAATCCCATTATCATGGAAGGTTTCCCTGAATTTATACTTGTCACCCACCGCATTCCTGAAATGTACAAAAAATATTTTGTCCGACAATTCAGGCATAATCCTATACAAATCTTCACCCATCATACAATAGGTAGCTTGGCACATGGTAACACCAAGATTTTTGCTATCAACGAGATTGATTGCTTTTTTTATGTTTTCATAATTTATCATTATTCGTTCAACCATTCCTAACTTTTCCAATGGTGGATCATCAGGATGCAAGGCAAGCTTTATATTGAATTTTTCAGCATAGGGAATCACAGCTTTTATAAAATATTCATAGTTATTCCACAATTCTGTTGCGGTTATTTTTTTGTCAACTTCTTTAAAGTCATTCAAATCAAATCCGGTGACCAAAGCACCACCACGTTCTTCTATACTATCCGATGTTCTGAGCCAACCTATATGAGCCATCCAGTTAAAGCAAATGGTGCGAATATCGAATTTGTCCATATACTCAAACATTTTAATTACTTTTTCTATACACGCATCACGCTTTTCATCGCCGATTTTTATGTGATCATGCAATTCATTGGGCATTGGCTCTATAACAATTGGTTTTATCCCAAAATCGACAAAATCCTTATATACCTTTTCCCAATGCGAAAAATCTGTAATATCAAATTCTGTGTCCTCAGGCAAGCGGATAACACCGTGTTCTACGCCGCACTGTTTTGCATAGTCCCAGGTCATATCGTGACTGCTCTTAAAGTAATCTGTTAAAATCATAATTAAACCTCATTACACAATCTTAAAAATTGTTCCGTATAATAAATTTTCAAATTTTATTTTTTCGTCACCAACGCTTATTTTTGTGCTGTCATCTTCCCAAATCTTAAATTCTTTTATGCTTGTGGCATTAAAAGAGATTTCTTTTTCTTTTATTACAGTTGTACTCTTAAAGTCCCTTAACACTTTTTGCCAGCAATCCGACTTGTTTCTGATAAATCCAAGACTTACAGTCTTACCTTTTAAAATAAATATATATGCTTCATCATCAGAAAAATCTATACTTTCAAACTCTTCATTCTGAAAATCAATTTCCGAAACCATATCTGCAAGGGGTTTAAAATATTTATATAAATTTTTCGATTCCACATATCTTTGGTCCCAATGCCATATATGTCCGCATGATGCACTCCCCAAAAAAACCGGGGTATAAACACAATCTACAAATATAATTCCTCTGTCATCACATGAGTAATATTTAAACTCGCCACTATGATTATTATTGACAGCACCCGTTTCTGCCACTATAAATGGCATGGTGTCATCTTTAATCATCTTCATTCCTTCTTGTATTACTTCAACGGGATGTCTTGTAGTATCAATATATTTTCCCCCCTGGTCAAGATATCGGTGCATCTGCTTAAAATCACATTTTTCCCATGGAAACTCATTATACATAGCAAGAGTTTCCTCACTGTCTAAACTTCCGATTGAATTTACAACTAAGTGGTCAGGAAAAAGCTTCTTAACCTTCGGAAGCATTTCTTCATTCCATTTTATAATATCAGAATAGAGTGTTCCCCATTCTTCTCCCATAGCATTCATCTCATTCCAAAGCTCAATCGCAAAAATTACGGTATCTCCCGCATATCTTTTTGCATATTCCTCCACTTTTTTAAGCCATTCTTTTTTCCACTTATCTTCTGTGAGCCATTCTTTTGCAGAAGAGCATTTTTCACCGTTTAAATAGAAATTTTTATTAAACATTTCGAAAATATAACCATTTTCTGATTTGTCGTAGTAAAACCATCTGAACTGTTCCAATGTGATTTTCAATTTAATCCGGTATTTTTTTGCCATCTCTACAATCATGTCAAGCTTGGCAAACTGTTCCCACTTATACTCATCGGCATTTTGGGTATCGGGTGAAAAATATGGATGTCCTACCCATATTCTTACAAGATTAACACCGTTTTCCGCACATTTTTTAAACCAACGCTCGTATTGTCGTAATCCCATATACCTAAACTTACCACTAAGACCAAACTCTTTCCCATTTGACACTCCGCAAGCCCTTGGAAATGCCAGGTTTACACCAATAGGATAAAAATCTTTTCCGGATGAATAGGAAAAATATCGTCTGTCCTTCTTGCTGACTTCGATATACCCCTCATCAATATTCTCTTCTGCAACAAATTCTTCATTTTTGCTCTCTCCGGATTCAAAAGTTATCTGCAAAATATATTTGCCTTTACTTTTTAACGTAAATCTTATTTTATGACAAATTTTTCCCTCCGTATAAAGATGTTCAATTCCCTCATTATCATATTCAATTCGTACAGGTTGATATTCAAACGAAAAAAGTTCTATAACTTTTTTATTTTCATCAACAAGATGAATACTTTTAGGTTTTTCTTTAAATTCCCTTTCGATTCTTTCATAGCATTTAATTTTCATATTCACACCTTCTTTTCTTTTTTTTCAGTATAACATCAAAAAAAATTCATGTCAAGAAATTTCATATTATGAAATGTTGACTCCGGAAAAGATTTGTGATATAATTGGAGTGAGGAGTGATAGTATGATTGGTTCTGTGCAAAAAGCAGTAAAGATACTTACTTCAATTTCTGAAGAAAAAAACAGACCGGTTTCTCTTTTGCATATAAGCAGAGTAACAGGAATCAACAAATCAACCTGCTCGCACATATTATCTACGCTTGAATCGGAAGGCTTTGTTAAAAAGATTTCCCACACAAAGGGCTATGTACTCGGGCCTGCGGCATATTGCCTTTCAAGACACGGGAAATATGAGAACGAATTTGTATCGATATGTCACCCGTTGATACGCTGGCTTAATAAAAAAACGGGATATTCCGTAATTCTTGCGGTTGTTGAAGAAGGACAGAAATATACAATAGATTATATTGATACATTAAAAATACTTCCGGAAAGTTCAGAAATTATGCCGGATGATATATACCGCACCGCAACAGGCAGAATTATTATGGCAAATATGGATAAGTCTGATATAAAAAGGGTTTTTGAAAAAAACGGACTTCCGCCCGAAGGACACTGGGATGAGGTTACATCCTTTGAAACATTGGAAGCTAAGCTTTCGGAGCTTGATAAAAATGGTGTTGCGCAGACATACTGCGTAAGAAATGATAGTAAAATTATGCTTGGGTATGCTGCTGCAGTTTTCAGTTACACAAAATGCGTTGGCGCGATTGGTGTTGCTGTTTTATGCACAAGAGAAGAGTATGAACAATTCGAGGAAAAAGAAAACCTTATAAAGCACAATATTATAAAATCAAGAACAGAAATAGGTAAACGGCTTAAATATTCATAGACGAAGATTGTGTATCATAATGTAAAATGCAAAAAGCATCTGAGCAGATGATAGATGTTTCAAAATGAACAAGAGTAATTTTTCTGTAAAAAGAAAAATAATTCTTTCACATATGCTATATAACCATTAGGTTCCAGTGGGAGACCGTGGGGGTTCAAGTCCCTTCAGGCAGGTCTGCGGAAAAAGTTGTGTAAGCAATATCTGACAAAACTCGACAAGGCGAAAATTACAGGTATAAGCTTAATATAATCTGTCAATAATAACTGTTGGCTTTTACCGCTTGACAGGATACGGCAATGCTGAGGAGCAACCGGAGCGGTCATGCGGATTTTGCACTGAAACGGGCGGTTCATCCGCTCGGGGCGTGCGAAGTTTTTTCTGTAAATTTACCTTTCTGTGGTAAAAAAGTGTGTTTTCAGGGCAGGGCTTTCAAGTCCTGCCCTAACTATAATATATCATAAAATTTCCGTCATGTCAAGGGCGCCCGTAGGGCGTTCATTGGAGCAGCTTGCTGCGTAAACCCTTGACTTGGCGGGGATTTTGTGATACCTCATTATTCGGGCAGTCTGCCCTCGTACATGATGGACAGCTCACCATAGACCTTTCCCCAATTCCTTGGCGGCATCGTCCATTTTTTCGTTGCTTCATATGTCGCCAAATACAACGCTTTTAGCAATGCCGCAGGGGTGGGAAATACACTCCTTTGTGCGTTTAATCTGCGATATACACTGTTAAGACTCTCTATCGCATTTGTTGTGTAAATAACCTTTCTTACATCTGCCGAGAATTTAAAGGCTCTTTGTCAATTGTTGGGGTGTAAATTCTCCCATATGTTGAAATTGAGCGATCTTATTTGTGAATATTGTTATATAGGTACGCACGAAGCGACATATAGTAGCAGTAGAGATGTGGAAATGTG
>Ga0256406_1001574_pt1 | contig 36168 bp, 35 predicted proteins | sample RumenRJG_03DNA_FD_185986 | JGI IMG/M metagenome (GOLD analysis project Ga0256406, IMG submission 185986) | Bovine rumen microbial communities from Lethbridge, Alberta, Canada - RJG_03 | ecosystem: Host-associated > Mammals > Digestive system > Stomach > Rumen | place: Canada: Alberta | collected...
TTGAGGATATGCTCCATTACACCACCGTCAAGACGATGATGTTCAATGGCATCACTCATCCTTCTATCGCGTTGGCTGCTCCTGATGGCGAGCTGACGATGCTCCGCGAATATTCCTTTGAGGACTATAAGTCCAGAATGGACTGATCGGGGACTATCTTCCCCAAACGGCTCCTAACATGGCGGCTCCCCCGAAATGCAAATCTTGCAGCAGAGGTAACCGCTGTGGCGTGACGCCGCCCAGGGCGATGACCTTTCGGTCGATGATACCCGCGGCGGCAGCCTGACGGAGCTCTTCGGGAGAAAACCGGGAGTGGTAACCAGCCTTGGAGATGCTGTCGAAGATTGGGCTGAGGAAGACATAGTCCGTGGCTTCCTTTTTCTTTTTTATTTCTTCTAAACTGTGGCATGAGCACGACACGGTAAGTTTTTCTTTCGTCAGGGAGAGAGGTACCGTTGGATGGCGGCGGTTGAGATGGATGCCACCAATGTCAAATTCCTTGCACAACTCGTAATGGTCGTGAAGCACCAATCTTGGTAGGCAGGCCGACGGAATGTCGTTGAGCAACCTCCTCAGTGCATCTGCTGTAGCGGCAGGCTTGCGGATGTGCACGCGCCAGAATCCTCCTTCTTTGAGCAAAGCTGCAATCCGTAAAGCCTCGTCCGGCAGAAAGTCGGGCGAGGTGATGGCTATGAGTCTCATCGTCGCAGGCTGCTTTATTTCAATCTCTCCATGATCATGTCGGCAACTTTCTTTCCCGACATGAGCATACCGCCGAAGATGGGCCCCATGCGCGGGGTGCCAGAGACTGCCGACGAGGCCATGCCGCAGACATAGAGGCCGGGGTATATCTCCTTGGTGCCTTCCACCACGGCGCGCTCGCCTTCTACAACATCCAGGGATCGCTCGCCGACCACAGCGCCAGTTGGCGTGTCGAGTCGGATACCGTTCTTGCGGGCTACAACCTTGCTGATTTCGCTGTCATGGCCTGTGCCGTCGATGACAAACTTGGCGAGGACATTCAACGGGTCCACATGCAGACCCTCGCGCAGCACCGGTGTCCAGTTGACGACGACACCGCCCACCTTCTCATCTTTAAAAATGACATCTTCCACAGAATAACAGTTGAAAAGCGTTGCGCCGGCATGTACAGCATGGTAGAGCAACGACGAAGTGCTCTCTATGGAGTCGACCGTGTAGAGGTTGTCGTCGAAGGGCTTGTAGTTGATGCCCAGTTCCCGGATAATGTCCATGGCCTCTTCCTGTATTACCACCTGGTTGAACATCATTGCGCCGCCCCACATGCCGCCGCCGGGAGAGAGCTTGCGGTCGAAGAGCGCCACATGGACACCGGCTTTGGCGAGGTAATAGGCGGCGACGATACCCGACGGTCCACCACCGACGATGGCTACATCAAGTGACAGATTACGCTCCAGTTTGTCGAAATAGGTCTGGATGATACCTTTGGAGATTTGTGTCTCAATCATTTTTGTTACTATTGCTTTTAGAATTGTGATAAAAATATGTTTCTAATGCTTTTCTTCTCTTTCCTGGCAGAGTCCGTGACTGATGCGTGCAGCGCAGAAGTTGGGCCCGCACATGGTACAAAACTGTCCCTGATGCGGATTGGCAGCCTCGTAGATGGCCCGTGCGCGCTCCGGGTCAAGGCTCAGGTTGAACTGGTCTATCCACCGGAAGTCGTAGCGGGCTTTCGAGAGGGCATCGTCACGGATGGAGGCTCCGGGAAATCCTTTGGCAATATCTGCGGCGTGGGCGGCAATCTTATAGGCGATGATGCCATTGCGCACATCTTCCAGGTCGGGTAGGGCGAGGTGCTCTTTTGGAGTGACATAGCAGAGCATGGACGTTCCCATCCAGCCTATCATGGCGGCACCGATGGCACTTGTGATATGGTCGTACCCCGGTGCTATGTCGGTGACGAGGGGTCCAAGGGTGTAGAAGGGAGCCTGATGGCACTTCTCCTTCTCCCGCTCCACGTTCTCACGAATCTTGTGCATGGGCACGTGGCCGGGACCCTCTATAAACACTTGTACATCTTTATCCCATGCCCTCTGCACGAGCTCGCCCATGGTGTCGAGTTCGGCAAACTGTGCCTGGTCGTTGGCATCGTGGATGGAACCGGGGCGGAGACCGTCGCCAAGGGAGATAGCCACGTCGTATTGTCGGCAGATATCGCAGATGTCGTCGAAATGGGTGTAGAGGAAGCTCTCCTCATGGTGGATGTCACACCACGATGAGATGATGCTGCCTCCCCGGCTCACCATTCCCGTCAGCCGGTTGAGCGCGTAGTGCACATTCTTCTCGCGGATACCGCAGTGGATCGTGAAATAGTCCACCCCCTGCTCACATTGTTCGAGGAGGGTGTCGCGGTAAACCTCCCATGACAGGTCGCGAATCTTCTCGTTCACCTTCTCAAAAGCCTGATAGAGGGGCACCGTGCCCACAGGTACCGGACTGTTTCGGAGAATATGCTCCCGGGTTTCATGGATGTGCTGCCCGGTGGAGAGGTCCATGAGCGTGTCGCCGCCCCATTTGCAGCTCCACACTGCCTTCTCAACCTCTTCTTCGAGATTTGACGACAGCGCCGAATTACCGATATTGGTATTGATTTTCACGCGGAAGCGGTTGCCGATGATCATGGGCTCTGCTTCGGGATGCCGGTGGTTGCAGGGAATGACGGCGCGCCCGGCAGCCACTTCCTGGCGTACAAACTCAGGTGTAATATAAGATGTGATGCCATGTGCGGCATTGTCCATGTTCTCCCGAATGGCCACATACTCCATCTCTGGCGTGATGATGCCGTGACGGGCGTAATAGTGCTGGGTGCCTTTGCGGCCAGGCATCCAGTCTTGTCGCAGTTTGGGCAGTCCGTTGGCAAGATTGATGCGGATGTTGGGGTCGCTGTAGGGCCCGCTGGTGTCGTAGACGAGAACGGGAGCGTTGGCGGTTGTTATCTTCCTGCCTTCGTGCACCGTCACCGTAGGCATGAGGCTGACACGTCGCATTCCGACTTTGATGTCGGGGAAGAGTGTTCCGGAGATGTAGACCTTCTCGGAGTTGGGATAGTTGATTTTAAAGTTTTGTTTCATGACCGTTGAATGGATTTACAAATGAGCTTCATCTCTTCCACGGGGTCGCTGGCGTTCACCATGCAACCGCTGATGGCAATGCCCTCGACACCGGTGTCAGCCAGTGCTGCGATGTCGTCACGCCTGATGCCGCCAATGGCAATGATGGGAATTTCGATGCCGTTTCGTTTCTTAGCTTCTATGATGCGTCGGTATCCGCTGAGGCCAAGGACCGGAGCCAGATGTGCTTTCGTTGTTGTGAAACGGAAAGGTCCGCAGCCAATGTAGTCGGCTCCAGCTTCAGCGGCGTGTAGCAGGTCGTTGGGTGTGTTAACGGTGGCGCCGATGATGGCGTGGCGCCCGAGTATGCTGCGTGCCTCGGCTATCGGCATATCGTGGCGGCCTAAGTGCACGCCGTCGGCGCCTATGGTGTGACAGAGACCGACGCGGTCGTCGAGAATGAGCGTGGCATGATGTTCATGACAGAGTCGTGACGCCGTCTTGCCGACAGCAGTCACTTCATCGTCACTGGCTTCCTTCATGCGGAGCTGTATCCAGCGACATCCGCCTGCCAATGCCATCCTTATCTCTTCGATGTCATTGTAACGTGGCGTGGCATGGGTGATAAATTGGAGTTGTGTCATGGTTGTAGGATAAGTTTTTCAGGATGAAAGAAATGGTTCACGGGACCGTGACCTCTTCCTGTGACCACGTCCTTTCCGGCTTCGAGGGCGTGGTATAGGTATTTCTTGGCTTTTCCGATGGCTTCAGGCAGCCCGTCACCTTGGGCCAAGAACGCTGTGATGGCTGCCGACAGCGTGCAGCCGGTGCCATGTGTGTTTGCCGTCTCGACGACAGGCGACGAGAATACTTCTTCGGTTCCCTCGGCGGTGAAGAGCCAGTCGCTTCTTGTTGCTCCAGGCTGGTGCCCGCCTTTGATGAGTACTGCCTGGCAGCCCCATGCGAGAAAGCGCCTGGCAGCCTGGCGGAGGTCGGCCGGCGAATGGATGACGCAGCCTGTCAGCATCGTTGCTTCGGGAAGGTTGGGGGTGATGAGTGTGGCCAGAGGAATCAGCTGACGGACAAGGGTCCGCTGTGCCCCCTCCTCCATGAGCGCATCGCCGGAGGTGGCTGCCGCAACGGTGTCGACAACTAATGGAATATAGGAATAGTCGGCAAGAATCTTGCTCACGGCTGTGATGTTGTCGGCGGTACCTATCATGCCGGTTTTGATGGCAGCGGGATGAATGTCGTCGAGAACAGCACGCAGTTGACTGGCTACAAGCTGCGGTGGCGTGTAGAGAATGTCGTGGACGCCCGTGGTATCCTGGGCTGTGATGGCGGTGATGACACTGCACGCATAACAGCCCAAGGCCGACATCGTTTTGATGTCGGCTTGAATGCCAGCGCCGCCACTACTGTCGGAACCGGCTATTGTCAATGTTGAAATGTACTTGCTGCACATCGCTCTGAACTGATTAAATAAAAAAAAATGTCAGAGAGGTGCACAGCTGTCTGTGACCTATAATATATCCTCAACATCCCTACGGCAGCATTACCTGCATCAGGTTTTACGGGTATAATCTCAGCTTCGCCGGCTTTGCAGTCCTTGGCTCCGCACCCCTCTTATAGACACTATGGTCTACAATCTGTCAGTAGGCTTTGAAAGCTTTTTCAATGCTTCTCAGCCCTTTAGTTGGCGCAAAAGTAAATAAAACTGACGATAATGCGTCAATATAGCGATATTATTAAACAATTTTAAGCTTTCTCTTTGCCGCTCGTTGTCGGCTTCCTGCCCACTTCTCTTTTATGTCACAGTGGATATTTCCCGTAGAATCGGATATGATTTTGCTCTTCCGTACACAGGGTATTGCAAGCTTGCAATACCGATGCGGTGTCACCGGCAATACCGTTGTAGTGTCGTCGGCAATACCGTTGAGGTGTCAGCGGCTATATCATGTCTTGTATCCCCTGCCGTAGTTACTAATGTTTGCATTGGCTACCGCCACATCCCCGGCATATGCCAGCGATGTCCACGACAAATGCCAGCGAAGTCTACGACAAATGCCCGCGAAGTCTACGGCAAATGCCCGAGAATACTATGGAATATGCCTTACAATGGCTTGAAATGGCGCGAGAAACGTCTTGTAAGGGGATGGAGACATCAAAAAGGCCGTCTTTTGCTTTAAATATAATAATGTGGAGACGAGATTCCTCAAAAATATTTCAAAAAAAAGTGGGCAAAAGTTTGTGGAATCGAAAAAAGGCAGTACCTTTGCACTCGCATTCAGGGGAATGCTTCTCACTACGAGAAAAGTTGCGGCAATAGCTCAGTTGGTAGAGCGCGACCTTGCCAAGGTCGAGGTCGCGGGTCCGAGTCCCGTTTGCCGCTCAATTTATTGATACTCTGAATAGAAACTTTTTGCCCAGGTGGCGGAATTGGTAGACGCGCACGTTTCAGGTGCGTGTGTTTCACGACGTGCAGGTTCGAGTCCTGTTCTGGGCACTTTTATTCAGAACACCAACATTTGGAGGGGTGGCGGAATTGGTAGACGCGCTACTTTGAGGGGGTAGTGACTTTTTTGTCGTGGGAGTTCGAGTCTCCTCCTCTTCACTTGTTATTTTCTTTGTGTGCGGCAATAGCTCAGTTGGTAGAGCGCGACCTTGCCAAGGTCGAGGTCGCGGGTCCGAGTCCCGTTTGCCGCTCTTTTTAAGAAACAGTCTTTTATTTGTTCCCTATGAATTTATACTTAAGATATTTCGACAATGAAACGCTTGTTTCGAGTGTCGAAGATGCCTTAGATTTTTTACGTTCCTTACATGAGATAGACATTACGCCCGAATTAGAGTCAGATTTAAGAGAGTATGTGGCCAGTGATGTCATGTACCCCAAGAGATATAAAGTGCGTTCACATGTCTATTTTATCGTTATCAAGACATTGGCGGACAATATGCGTGATTTTAAGGAGAAGAAGGCTGTGCGTTCCGGTTCCTCTCGTAAGAATAACGAGCGTTCCGAGTCCGAGAATCCGATGGTGCGTCTGTCTACCGTTCGTCCCGGATGGTATGAGGCCGAGGTAAACTTCAAGCGTGTCGTCCTGATTCCGGAGAGTGGTAAGCATGAATATCGTGATACGCGCTTTGTGGCTGACTGCAAGGCCGATTCTCCTATCGACGCCTACAATCGTGTCGTGGACTATCTCAGAAGCCGTGTAGACAACCGCAGCCAGTTCCCATCCGTTAAGGGTAAGAACTTCCGGGTGAAGTATCTTGGTTATTGGAAATAATCTTATCACCGTTTTTGAGGCATAGATTATATGAATAAGGTGATGCTTATTGGCAATGTCGGTAAAGAGCCTGATGTGCATTATTATGATGCCGATCAGGCCGTAGCGAAAGTCTCGCTGGCAACAACAGAGCGAGGCTATACGCTCAAAGATGGTACGAAGGTCGCTGACCGTACCGACTGGCACAACCTCATCTTCTACCGGCAGCTTGCCAAGATAGTGGAACAGTATGTCCACAAAGGTGATAAAATCTATGTCGAGGGCCGGCTGAGGTATAATGTTTACGACGACAAGCTTGGCAAGCGCCATTATGTTACAGAAATAATGGTAGAAAACATGGAGCTGCTGACTCCCAAACAACAAGCTTAAAGTCAGATAGTGTTGGATTTCTCAAATATTCATCAACTGAGTGACCTCGTGGTGCTGCAACCGCTCACCACGGGGGTGGTAGTGGCAGTCATCTTGACTGTCTTTTTGCTTATTATGTCAGGCTTTGCCAGTGGATCCGAGATAGCTTTCTTCAGTCTCACTCCACAGGATCTTGACGAACTCGACCCGGAGAAGAATCCGGGCGATGCCAGGATTATGCAGTTGCGTGAGGACTCGGAGCGGACGTTGGCTACGATTTTGATTACTAATAACTTCGTCAACGTCACCATCATCATGCTGTGCAACTATATCTTTGCCTCTATTGTGCAGTTTAAGGTGGCATGGCTGGAGTTTCTCGTTATCACAGTCCTTCTCACATTCCTGCTTCTCCTCTTCGGTGAGATCATGCCAAAGATATACAGCCGTTCCATAGCGCTGAAGTTCTGTCGTCGTACTGTCAACGGCATTCTGGTTCTCAGGAAGATATTCTGGCCTTTGGAGACGGTGCTGATAAAAAGTGGCGTCATTGCCGAGAAGGCGGTGCCCAAGGAGTCACGCCAGCTGAGCGTTGACGATCTGGAGCAGGCTCTTGAACTGACCAATAAGGACGACATCAAGGACGAACAGAGCATGCTCCAGGGCATTATCCGTTTTGGCGACGAGACCGCTAAAGAGGTGATGACGACCCGCCAGGATATTGCTGACATTGATATTCGCAGCTCTTATAAAGATGTGTTGAAATTCATTGTTGACAACAGCTACAGTCGTATTCCCGTCTATCAGGATAATGAGGATAATATCCGTGGTGTGCTTTATATCAAAGATTTGCTGCCTTATCTGTCTAAGCCAGAGAACTTCCGATGGCAGAGCCTGATACGTCCGCCGTATTTCGTGCCCGAGACCAAGAAGATTGATGACCTGCTCAGGGAGTTCCAGGGTAACAAGGTGCATATCGCCATCGTTGTCGATGAGTTTGGAGGCACGAGCGGACTGGTGACGTTGGAGGACATCCTCGAAGAGATCGTGGGTGAAATCAACGACGAGTACGACGAGGAAGAGAATACTTATACCAAGCTCAACAACAATACCTACATCTTTGAGGGCAAGACGCTTCTGAGCGATTTCTGCAAGATTCTTGGTATTGATGACGAGGAGTTTGACGATGTTGCCGGTGATGCTGACTCGTTGGCCGGTCTGCTTCTCGAGCTCAAGGGTGACTTCCCGGTCTTGCATGAGAAGATAAGCTATAAGAATTATACTTTTGAAGTGATGGCCGTTGAAGAGCGTCGCATCAGTCGCGTGAAGGTCACCATCAACGAAAAGCAGGAGACAAAGGATGCCGCTGATAAGAATTGACGACTTGGGAGACGGAGTCAGAATGGGCCTCTGGCAGATGACAGAACCCATTGACGTCCTGCCTGTGCCGCCTGCAGTGGACCTGGTGGATGTCCGTACCGAGAAGCGTCGGCGCGAGGTGCTTACGTCCTATAGCCTTTTAAAGGCACTTACCGGTGCCGACCTTCTGATACGTCATGCATCCAACGGCAGTCCCCTCGTCGATGGTCTCTCCATCAGCCTGAGCCATACCCTCGGCTGGGCGGCGATGGTTGTTGGTGACAGCAGTAAGCGGTTAGGAATAGATATAGAGTATTACTCAGACAGGGTCAACAAAATTGCCGACAGATTTATCCGTCCCGATGAGCAAAGTTCATCGCTGGCTTACCGACTTGTCAACTGGAGCATGAAGGAGACTGTCTACAAGGCGCTGACAGAGGAGGACCTGATGTATTCAGAGATGCGGCTGCCCCATTATGATGTGGGAAAGAGCGGCAAGGTAGCGGTCGAGGATCTGAAGTGTGGACGGCATGTGGAAGCGAAATATATATTGAACGCCGATTATGTGCTGACGTGGGCTGTTATGGAACGATAACCTATTTTGCTTCTATTCTTATAAATTATTCGCACAATTAAGATTATTATAATATTAATTGAAGTTTTTTTGTAATTTTTTAGCCGTTTATTTTGCATTACCATAAATTCTTCGTACTTTTGCAAAGTAAAGATTAATCGTGAAAAAGAAGGTATTCATCATATTGGCTTTTGCCGCCGTGCTTTTGTCGGCCTGCAACTTTAAGCTGCGGTCGAGTGGCGATGATGACGCGTCGACAATGAAGGTCGAGCGTTATGATCGTTTGGAAAGCCGTTATGTCATTACTGGTGACTTTTCGGCGTTGCAGCAGATGAATACGGAGTTTCCTATAGAGACCCGCACGCTGGTGGAGAAGATGCTGCGCATCGGTGAGGTCAGCGACCACGACATCAGTGAGCGTTTCCTGCGTTTCTATCAGGATTCCACTTTGCAGATGCTTGTCAACGACGTGGAGTCGGAATATGCCAATATGGATGACATCAACCAGCAGTTGCAGGCCGCCTTTACCAACCTGCAGGACTGGATTCCGAATATGCCCTTGCCGCGTGTCTATTCACAGATAGGTGCCTTGGACCAGAGCATTGTCATCGGTGACAGGGCTATCGGCATCTCGCTCGATAAGTATATGGGTCCCAAATATCCGCTGTATCAGAAATATGGATACAGCAATGAGCAGTTGGAGTCGATGGGACGGTCCAATATCGTGCCCGATGCTGTCAGCTTCTATCTTCTCAGCCTGTATCCGCTGAAGGATGTTGACTCCAGGCCACAGATAGTCAAGGACTTGCATGTGGGCAAGGCCATGTGGGTAGCCAATAAGGCTATGGGACAGGACTTCTTCACTTCTGACTATATCACTATGGTCAACCGCTATATGCACCACCATCCTAAAACAACGGTGCAGGAGTTGCTTACCGACGATGATTATTCCAAGTTCCTGAAAAAGTAATAAGAAAGCGGGCGGTTTGCTGACAGACTTGCAGTGGCTAACCGTATTGGGATGAAAACTGTTACTTTTATTTTGTCATTTCGTGCTTTTGCATTATCTTTGCCGATAAAAAGATAATGTATGAATAAATTATTCCTTTTTTGTGCAGCTTTGCTTATGATTTCATCAAGTATCTTTGCTGCTCCCCCCATTGATCTGAAGCGTCTCACTTCCGGAGAATTTGCCGCTAAGACAGTTTCGGGCATCGACCCTATCCCCGGTACCGACCAGTATGCGCGTATCTCTGCCGATGGCAAGCAGATAGTGCAGTGCTCTTTCAAGACCGGTAAACAAACGGCGGTGCTCTTCGATGTCGACAACACACAGGGTTCGAAGATAGATGCCTTCGACGGCTATATCATGTCGCCCGACGGCAGCCGTATGCTCATCAGCACGAAGCGTCAGCCTGTCTACCGCCGTTCCTACAAGGCGGTGTTCTACATCTACACGCTCAAGAGCCGCAAGCTGGAGCCGCTCTCTGATGGTGGTCCGCAGCAGAGCCCCGTGTGGTCGCCCGACGGACAGCAGGTGGCCTTTGTCAGAGACAACAACATCTTTCTGGTCAAGCTGCTCTATGACAACAGCGAGAGTCAGGTCACGAAGGACGGAAAGTTCAACGAGGTCATCAACGGCATTCCCGATTGGGTGAACGAGGAGGAGTTCAGCTTTCACACCGCTCTGACTTTCAATGCTGACGGCACAATGCTGTGCTGGCTGCGTTATGACGAGAGCAATGTCAAGCAATATTCCCTGCAGTTCTTCAAGGGCAGCCACCCTGAGCGGAAAGACTTTGCTACCTATCCTGGCAGCTATTCGTATAAATATCCTAAGGCAGGAACAGACAACGCAAAGGTGACGGCTTGGAGCTATGACATCAAGAGTCACCGCACACAGAAGCTCAACGTCCCTGTCGATGCCGATGGCTATCTACCCAGAATCCTCGCTACCGACAATGCTGACCAGGTCCTTGTCTATGCCATGAACCGTCACCAGGATATCCTGAACATCTACACGGTTAATCCGCGCAGTACGGTGGCGAAGCTTCTCGTGAAGGAGAGCGTGCCCAAGTATGTCAAGGAAGAGGCTATGGAGAATATCCTCATCGGAGCCGACTATCTGCTGCTTTCTTCCGACCGCGACGGTTACATGCATCTGTATGTCTACAACCGCAATGGACAGTTGCTGCGCAAGGTGGCTCCCGGGAACTACGACATCACTCAGGTCTACGGACTTGACAGTTCGAACGGTGACATCTATTATCAGGCTGCCGGACTCAACCCCCATGACCGCCAGATTTATGTGGCGCATAAGAATGGCAAGACAGAGCGGCTGACAACTCAGGAGGGCTGGAACTCGGCAATCTTCTCCGGAGATTTCAAATATTTCATCAATACATGGAGTGACTACAATATTCCTTACGTCTATACCACCCGAGACAATAATGGCAAGGTTATAGCCACGAATGTCGACAACAAGGAGTTGCGCGACAAGATGTCGCAGTACGGTTTCTCAAAGCGTGAGACCTTCTCTTTCACTACTTCGGAGGGTATCAAGCTCGACGGATGGATGGTGAAGCCCGCTGATTTTGACGCTTCGAAGAAATATCCTGTCATCATGTTCCAATATAGTGGTCCGGGCAATCAGCAGGTTGTGAACTCATGGAGTGCCGGATCGATGGGGCAGGGTGGTGCCTATGACCAGTATCTTGCGCAGAAAGGATTCATCATTGTCTGTGTTGACGGTCGTGGCACCGGTGGCCGTGGCGCCGATTTTGAGAAGTGCACCTACCTCAAGCTTGGCAACCTCGAATCCAAGGACCAGGTGGAGACAGCCCTCTACCTTGCTACGCTGCCCTATGTGGACAAGGACAATATCGGCATCTGGGGCTGGAGCTATGGCGGTTTCAATACGCTGATGAGCATGAGTGAGGGCCGGAAGGTCTTCAAGGCCGGTGTCGCTGTGGCACCACCTACTGACTACCGCTTCTATGACACGGTCTATACGGAGCGCTATATGCGTACCCCGCAGGAGAATCCGGACGGATATAACGACAATCCCATCAGTCGCGCCGCAAATCTCAATGGTAAACTGCTTATCTGCCATGGTACAGCTGATGACAACGTGCATCCACAGAATACTTTTGAATATGCTGAGGCGTTGGTGCAGGCTGACAAAGACTTCAAGGAGAACTACTACACCAACCGCAACCACAGCATTTTTGGCGGCAACACGCGTAACCACCTGCTGCGACAGATTGCGGAATGGTTTGAGGAGTATCTGAAATAATAATTCCACAGCGGGCTTCTGGCCCAGCATCAAAAACGGGAGCAAGCGAAAGGCCTGCTCCCTTTTTTTTGACGTATATAGGGATGACTATTCTTGTATAGGATAACTATTCACTGACGATGCCAGCCTGTAGCCATTGCTTTGCCAAGGCTTCGGCATCCGCCTTTGCCTGCTCTACAGGCAGTGGTGAGCCGTCGGAGAGTTGGTAGTTGTCCTGTAGTATCTTCGTAAGGTCTTCAACGGTGAAGTCACGGTCCTGGATACTCTCCCACAGCAGTTTGGCACTGTCGTTCATGCTGATGATGCTGCTGAAGTCGATATTCTCCTTCCCTTCTGCGATAAGGATGTTGGTGCCACAGACATCGGTAAGTCTGAAACCTGGTTTTACTCTCATATTGTTTCTATTTTGTAAGTTTTGTTGTTGATACGTTCTGTTTGTGGCTTTTAGAGTCTGATCCAAATTCTGCGGTAGAAGGCGAGGAGCCATCGGCGTAAAGGCCGCAATGCCATCCACAGAGCTGAGTAGAGCCTCCACTTTCTGCCATCGGTCATATCGGCTGCGCTGTGTCCTTTGCGAAAGAAGCCGATGGCTTTGGCTCTGACATCCGCTGTCTTGCAGTGTTCGGGAGTCAGATTACCGTCACCTAACAGTGTGATGTTGTCGCCACTTATGTCAATGATGCGGTGCAGGACATATTTCCCCGGTGCTATCTCGGCTAAGACAGCGTCACCCTTGCGGATGTCGTGGGGCAGGGAGAGCAGCGCCTTGTCGCGTCCATCCTCCAAGAACGGACGCATGGAGAACCCGTGCAGGGGCAGTGTAACCGTCTTGTTGGCGTGGAGACATCTGACGACTTCCGGGATGAGTATGCTGTTGGGGATTCTTACAGATTCTTGTTCTATTCCTTCTTGATGGCCTTGTTGCATATAACAGCTGATTCTTTGTCGGGCAGACAGTGGAGGGTGTAGACGTCCGTCGTCTCAATGAGAAGTTTGATGGTGTTGCAGGTCATCTCGTAGATGCCTTTGTCCCATTTCATGGAAGAGACAGAAGCCAGCAGGGTGCCCCATGCCTCCAAGGTGTCATCTCGCTCGACGCTGTTGCTTTTGGCTCGCATGATCTTGACAAAGGCACCGGCTAAGACTTTCCTGTTACGATAGCAGGGTGTCTTGCCGCTCCACGGACTGCCAAAGAGATAAGTCTTGCCGTCGATAACGCGCACGATAGGGTTGTCATCGTTGAGCAGTTCACAACCGGGAAGATAGTTCAGCCACATGGCAACCTGTGTGGACTTTCCCGTGCCACTCTTGGCAAGGAAAGCATAACCATAGTTGCCTTGGACAACTGTCGAAGCATGGATGAGGAGCGTCTGGCGGGAAGCGCTGGCAAAGGCAAAAGACAGCATCATGGCGCTGTTGAGCCCATAGCTGCGCATGTTGAAGCTGCCATTGAGGGCACAGTGGACATTGCTGAAATGGCTGTCGCTGATGAGAAGACAACAGTCTCTGCCATGGATGTCCCTGATGATGAACTGGTAGCCGCCCTCCTTGATTTTGTCGACTTTGATGATGCCGTTGCCTGTCTCGATGTTCCTAATCAGCTCGCGCTCTGCGGATGGCACAGGTTGTAGGGCGTCGTCGACGGTGACAGCGAGGATGTCTTCCGATGTCTGCCCGGGCTCGACGCGAAAACAGGAGAATGACGGCAGCAAATCCATACTGTTGTTGCCGGATTGGAAGACTATGGTGATGCCAAAGTCAGCAATCTTAAAATGGTTGACAGCAGTCTGGAACATGGCATTACTGCTCTTCAAACTTGATGGCCTGGTAGGTGAAGTCCGGCTCTTTGATGTCTTTAATGATATACCTGGCGGCGTCAGTGTAACGCTTGCGCATCTTGGCATATTTCTTATCAATGTCTTTTCTGCTGCGTGCGAAGACCGTGATGCATGTGGGGGTTGTGAACCCCTGCTTGAGCAGATAGTCGCGCAACTGGTAGGAATAGTTCTCGCGGCTGTAGAGAAAACCCGTTTTGCTGTCGAGATATGCCGAGTCGACCTCCTGGATGTCTGTGAAGCAAACGGTGGAGTCGTTGAAGGATGCAGAGAAGCCAAACATAAAGACTTTCGCTGGTTTGTTGGCTGACCAGCCGCATGCACAGCAGAGGGCGAGAACGAATGACAAGAAGTATTTTTTCATGTTGATATATTTTTCAATCCGACACTAAATTGCTACAAAATTATAAAAAAAAGCAGTACTTCCTGCCGCTTATTGTGATATTTTCTCTTTTGTTAGTGAAAAAACAAGTTGTTGCTGTTGTGAAAGTAGATTTTTTAGTAAATTTGCATTGCATTATATATATGTGTTATCTTACGGGCAATGAAAGTAGCAATAGTCAAATACAATGCCGGCAACATTTATTCTGTTGTCAATGCTCTTCGCCGACTTGGCATAGAGCCTCTCCTTACCGACGATGAGGAGCAACTCCACAGCGCTGACCGTGTGATTTTCCCCGGTCAGGGCAATGCAAAGACTACGATGACGTATCTTCGGGAGCATCACTTAGACAAGATGATAAAGTCGCTCCGTCAGCCCGTTCTGGGTATCTGCGTCGGTCAGCAGCTGTTGTGCCGCCATTCTGAGGAGGGAGATGTGGACTGCATCGGTGTCTTTGATGCCGACGTGCGGCGTTTCGTCCCCACACAGCACGACGAGAAGGTGCCGGCCATGGGATGGAATGCACTCTACGACCTTTCCTCGCCGCTCTTCAAGGGTATAGCGGAAGGCGATTATGTGTATTTCGTGCATAGCTATTATGCTGGCATTTGTGATGACACAATAGCCAAAGCGGACTATATACTGCCTTATTCCGCTGCACTCCATAAAGATAATTTCTGGGCTACACAGTTCCATCCGGAGAAAAGCGGAAGGGTGGGAGAGAAGCTGTTGGAGAACTTTCTAAATATCGACTTGTAACGATGAATATAGAACTTATTCCCGCCATAGATATTATCGGTGGCAAGTGTGTCAGGCTCACCAAAGGTGACTATAGCCGTAAGACTGTCTACAACGATGACCCTGTGGCGCAGGCCAGAGAGTTTGAGGCCAAAGGCTTCCGGCGGTTGCATGTCGTAGACCTTGATGGCGCCAAGGCCAGTCATATCGTCAATGACAGCGTGCTCTCAGCTATTACAGCGGCCACAAGTCTGACCGTAGACTTCGGTGGCGGCATTAAGACGGAAGAGGATATTGAGAAGGCTTTCGATGCCGGTGCTGCTATGGTAACGGTTGGCAGTATTGCAGTCAGAGAGCCGGAACTCTTCATGAAATGGCTGGAGAAGTATGGTCCGGAGAAGATGATTCTCGGTGCTGATGTCCGTAACGGATTTATCAGTATCAATGGTTGGAAAGACGACTCCCAGGAGCAGCTTCTTCCGTTCCTCGACAAATATGTCAAGGCCGGTGTTGTCAATGTGCTATGTACTGAGATTTCCAAGGACGGAACGCTCGCCGGGCCTGCCATAGAACTGTATAAGGAGGTGATGGCTGTCTATCCGCATCTGCATCTCATAGCCAGTGGCGGTGTGAGTTGCAATGATGACATCCAACGCCTTGACGAGGCTGGCATTCCGGCAGTAGTGTTTGGTAAAGCCTGGTATGAAGGGAAAATAGATATCGAAACCCTAAGAGACAGAGCGTGAGCAGGGCTGATAAGGCAGTGAGAAACAGACTTGATTATGAAATATAACGGATTGGCAAAACGCATCGTGCCGTGTCTTGATGTCAAGGACGGCCAGACGGTGAAAGGGACACATTTCGTGAATCTCCGGCAAGCCGGCGACCCCGTCGAGTTGGGAAAAGCTTACAGCGACGCCGGGGCTGACGAACTGGTCTTCTTGGATATTACGGCAACGGTGGAAGGCCGGAAGACCTTTGCCGATATGGTGACACGGGTAGCCAAGGAGATAAATATTCCTTTTACAGTCGGGGGTGGCATCAACTCCATTGATGATGTTGACAGACTGTTGTCAGCAGGAGCAGACAAGATAAGTGTCAACTCTGCAGCCATCCGCAATCCCCAGCTTATAGATGACATCGCTGCCAAGTTTGGTTCCCAGGTCTGCGTCTGCGCCATAGACGCGCGCAATGATGCTGATGGCTGGCACTGTTATGTTAAGGGCGGGCGTGAGCGCACGGAGCTGAGACTCCTGGACTGGGCACGCGAAGTGGCCGACAGAGGTGCGGGGGAGATACTGTTTACCAGTATGGATCATGACGGTGTGAAACAAGGCTTTGCCTGTGAGGCACTCGCCGAGATAGCTGAGGCTGTGGCCATTCCGGTCATTGCCAGTGGAGGTGCCGGGACGATGGAGCATTTCTATGACGCTTTCACTAAAGGCAAGGCCGATGCAGCGCTGGCCGCCAGCGTCTTTCATTTCGGGGAGATAGAGATCCCTGAGTTGAAGAAATATTTAAGAGAACGTGGTATAAACGTGAGATTATAGATATGGAATTAGATTTCGATAAGATGGGCGGCCTCTTGCCCGCTATCATTCAGGATGCCGTGACAGGCAAGGTCCTGATGCTCGGCTTTATGAATAAGGAAGCCTATGAGAAGACCGTGGAGACAAAGCTCGTCACCTTTTGGAGCCGGTCACGCAAGACGCTGTGGACGAAAGGGGAGACGTCTGGCAATTTCCTCCATCTCGTCAGCATCAAAGCGGACTGCGACAAGGATACCTTGCTGATAGAGGCCCATCCTGACGGGCCGGTCTGCCACCTGGGAACAGATACTTGTTGGGCCGAGGAGAATACACTCAATCCCATTCTGTTCCTCTCGGAACTGCAAGATTTTATCAACAGACGGCATGAGGAAATGCCTGAGAACAGTTATACAACCAGTCTTTTCCGCAAAGGCGTGAACAAGATGGCCCAGAAAGTGGGTGAGGAAGCTGTCGAGACGGTCATAGAAGCCACAAATGGTACTAAAGAGAACCTTGTCTATGAGGCCAGTGACCTTATCTATCATCTCATCGTCCTACTCACCTCTAAAGGGCTGCGTATAGAGGATATTGCCGCTGAATTGGCTAAACGTCACAATCCTGACTGGGACAAGGCACGACGTCTGTTAAAGAGTAAAGAGTAAATATGCTGATAGAATATTCTAAGGTTAAAGTATACCAACAGGACAAACTTATCCTCGACGATGTGGACTTCCACGTTGACGAAGGAGAGTTTGTATATATAATAGGTAAAGTAGGTTCCGGTAAGAGTAGTCTGCTGAAGACTGTCTACTGTGAGCTCGATGTCTATTCCGGAGAGGCAGAAAAGGCTGACGTCCTGGGCCGTGACCTTATCACGTTGCGCCGAAAGGATATTCCGGCACTGCGTCGCGAGATGGGCATTATCTTTCAAGACTTCCAACTGCTACATGACAGGGATGTGTATCGCAACCTGTATTTCGTGCTGAAAGCTACGGGCTGGAAAGACCGCAAGAAGATAGACGAGCGTATCAATGAGGTGCTGAGCGATGTCGGTATGGCAGAGAAGATACACTCTATGCCCCATGAGCTATCAGGAGGTGAGCAGCAGCGTATCTCCATTGCCAGAGCGCTGCTCAACCGCCCGAAGATCGTCATCGCTGATGAGCCTACCGGCAATCTTGACCCAGAGACGGCAGAAAATATCGTGGGATTGCTGAAGGATATCACCTCATCGGGGACTGCTGTCGTGATGTCGACACATAATATCTCGATGCTGAACCGCTATCCTGGTATCGTCTACAGATGCAAGGACGGCCATATGGCTGATGTCACCCACGAGTATAACTCCTTGGACCTCTCCGAGGATGCAGAGTAGTAGCTGCACTGAGAAAGAAGAATAATATTATAAACATAGCATTGGCTGGCAGACGGCGATAGTCCGGTTGCGGTTTGATGCATAAAGCTCGAAGCAATATGTATGTAATGAAATTTGGTGGGACTTCAGTAGGAAGTCCGGAGCGCATGAAGAATGTCGCAAAGCTGATAACAAAGTCTGGACAGCCCACGTTTGTTGTCCTCTCCGCTATGAGCGGAACGACAAACAGTCTGGTGGAGATCAGCAACTATCTTTACAAGAAGAATCCGGAAGGTGCCAATGAGGTCATCAACAACCTGGAGACGAAATATATGGCCCATGTGGAGGACCTCTATTCCACGGAGGACTATAAGCGCTCAACGCGTGAGTTCCTGCATGAGCGTTTCGACTTCCTGCGTTCCTTTACCAAGGGTATCTTTACAAGTTTCGAGGAGAAACAGATCGTGTCGCAAGGCGAGATTATGTCGACCAACATGGTCAACAACTATCTTCAGGAGCAGGGCGTAAAGAGCGTGTTGCTCGATGCGCTCAGTTTCATGCGTACCAATAAGAACTCAGAGCCCGACCTGCCTTATATTAAGGAGCACATTGCACAGGTTATGGCTGTCAACGAGGGCTACCAAATCTATATCACGCAGGGCTTCATCTGCCGCAATGCCTATGGGGAAGTTGACAACTTGCTGCGTGGTGGTTCTGACTATACGGCCTCACTTATTGGTGCGGCGCTTCCTGCCGACGAGATACAGATTTGGACTGACATCGACGGTATGCACAACAACGACCCACGTTTCGTGGACCACACTTCTGCTGTGCATCAGCTGAACTTCGAGGAGGCTGCCGAATTGGCCTATTTCGGTGCAAAGATTCTTCATCCTACTTGTGTCCAGCCGGCTAAGTATGCGGGTATTCCTGTCCGGCTGAAGAACACGATGGATCCTGATGCCGAGGGTACAATTATCAATAATGAGTTGGGACGTGGGACAATCAAGGCTGTGGCTGCTAAGGATAATATCACGGCTATAAAGATCAAATCCTCACGCATGCTCTTGGCTACGGGTTTCCTGCGTAAGGTCTTTGAAATCTTTGAGAGCTATCAGACTCCTATCGATATGATTACCACTTCAGAGGTCGGCGTGTCAATGAGTATTGATAATGACTCTCATCTCAGCGAGATTGTCGATGAGTTGAAGAAATATGGTACTGTTACTGTGGATAAGGATATGTGTATCATCTGTGTCGTTGGTGACCTGGCATGGAATAATGTCGGCTTTGAGACCCTTGTCACAGATGCGATGAAAAACATTCCCGTTCGCATGATCAGCTATGGCGGCTCTAACTATAACATCTCTTTCCTTATTAAGGAAGAGGATAAGAAGCGAGCCTTGCAAAGTCTCAGTGACACTTTGTTTAAGTAACGACATTATGAAATATTCTTTTCCGATAGACCGGTTCGGCGCTATACGCACTCCGTTCTACTATTATGATACTGCTTTGCTCGGCGACACGCTGAAGGCTCTGAAAAAGGAGGTAGGGGCGCATGAGGGCTTTGTGATGCATTATGCTGTCAAGGCCAATGCCAATCCTAAAGTCTTGGCCATTATAGCCAAGGCTGGCTTCGGTGCCGACTGCGTCAGCGGTGGTGAGATAGAGGCAGCCTTGAAAGCGGGCTTCCCGGCCGAGAAGATTGTCTTTGCCGGTGTGGGTAAAGCCGATTGGGAGATTAACCTCGCGCTTGACGCTGGCATCTTCTGCTTCAATGTAGAGAGTGTGCCGGAACTGGAGGTCATCAACCAGCTTGCTGCCGCTAAGAATAAAGTTGCCAGTGTCTGCTTCCGCATCAACCCGGATGTGGGAGCGCATACACATGCCAACATCACTACGGGACTGGCGGAGAACAAGTTCGGCATAGCCATGAGTGATATGCTGCCTATTATTCTGAAGTCTAAGGAAATGCAGTATGTCAACTTTATTGGCTTGCATTTCCATATCGGTAGCCAGATTCTTGATATGACTGACTTTAAGGCGCTCTGTGAGAGAATCAATAACTTGCAGAATTATCTTGCTGACAATAGCATTCAGCTTGAGAATATTAACGTCGGTGGCGGATTGGGCATCGACTATGACAATCCTGACGCTCATCCTATCCCTGACTTTAAGTCTTACTTCGAGACTTATGCTTCGGGGCTAAAACTGCATTCGGGACAGAAAGTACATTTTGAACTTGGACGTGCTGTCGTGGGGCAGATGGGAAGTCTTATCTCTAAAGTCCTCTATGTCAAGCAGGGTACAGAGCGGCAGTTCTGTATTCTTGATGCGGGTATGACTGACCTCATCAGACCAGCTCTCTATGATGCCAGCCACTATATAGAAAACCTGTCGAGTAAGGGCCCCGTTGAGACTTATGACGTCGTGGGGCCAATCTGCGAGTCGAGTGATGTCTTTGGTCATGATGTTAAACTTGACAAGGCTTCGCGCGGAGATCTTATTGCTATACGGTCTGCGGGCGCTTATGGTGAAATTATGGCGAGCCGGTACAATTGTCGGCCTTTGCCTGAGGGATATGTTACTGAAGATTTCAAGTAATGATTGATTTCTTGGTTTTTGATACTTTTACGATTGTCTTTAGTGCGGTGATTCTCATTATTGCCGTCTTGGCATGTTTCTTCACTCCTTACGTCCGTTACAGACGCGAGGATGGAGAGGATGCTGTCGTGTCAGAGGTCCCATCTCTATCTGTCATCCTTACACCACACGACGAGGCTGACAAGTTGGAGGTTTGCCTGCCGTTGCTCCTCAGACAGAATTATCCTGCTGGCTTTCAGGTTATCGTCGTTATCGAGGAGGGTGAGCATGAGACAGAGGACTTGGTAAAGCGGATACAGGGTGAACTGTCTGATAAGCCGGGGGATGGAAGTCTGTATATGACATACATCCCAGACTCTTCACGTTACATGAGTCGGAAAAAGCTTGCTATGACGCTTGGCGTGAAGGCGGCAAAGACGGAATGGGTACTTTTTACGGAGCCCTATTCAAGACCATCTTCTGACGAGTGGCTGCTTACGATGGCTCAGCGCTGTAGTGAGGGGACTGACATGGTGATAGGCTATGGGAACTACGAAGAGACAACTCCTGCCTTCAAGCGATTTGAGAGATTGAATATGGCTTACTACCTTATGCGTGAGGATACTAAGGGTATAGCTTATACCACTTTGAGCCATAATATTCTGTTGAGGAAGAGCTTGTTTATGGAGCAGGAGGGCTTCCGAGGCAATCTCGAGCTCATCCGTGGTGAATATGATTTCTTGGTCAATAAGTATGCTACTGAGACTGGAACCGTTCTCGTCACAAACCATGAGGCTTGGATGACTGACGATGAGCCCAGTCGTAAGACCTGGCTTAACAAGCACATATTCTATGCAGAGACTCGTAAAACGTTAAGCAGGAGTGGACGACATAGAGTGTGGTTCAATGTAGACCAGATAGCCTTGCATGCCAGTTTGCTGCTTATTGTGTCAGGCATCGTCTTTGGAGCCTTAGCAATGAACCTTGTCGTTCTGGCGGCAGCAGCCATAGCGCTGATAGCTTCTTGGGTTGTACGCTCATGCATGGGCTTTAAAGCGATGAAGCGTTTCGAAGAGTATATCCCTTTCCTGGCGATTTATCCTTTCCAGCTCTCTTTGGTGTGGCACAATCTTAATTATCTGATACGTCACCGCTTTGCTGACAAACTCGACTTTACTACGCATAAACAATAGATGTTTCCTAAGATCCTTGTCTTTGTTCCTGCTCATGTCAATGTCATTGGCATTCATCATGAGCTGACGACGCGGCTAACTCAGTGTCTGGCCCCGAAAGCCGATGTACGGCTTGCTACGTCGTCGGACAGAGGTGTGGCTTCTGAGCTAAAGAACTTTGATATTGTTCATATCTTTGGCTGCTGGAGTCACAGCGCATTCCTCATTGCGTCAAGGGCTTACAAGGAACACGTGCCTTATGTTATAACACCTTTAGGCGGATTGCAACCGTGGGAAATGGAACATCACTCCTATTCCATACTCTTTAGAGAACAGCAGAAACTGGTGCGGCGTGCTATTGCTGTGCAGGTGTGTGGCAATCTAGAGGAAAAGACATTCTCGAAGTTGGGTTGGAACAACAGAGTAGTATTGATAAAGAATCCTGTCCTGACAAGCCTGACAACCTTTGAGAAGGTTGCGGATGATCTGCTGGCTGTTTACCGAAAAGTGATCGATTCCTGTGCTCGTCTTCTGTTAACGAATGAAGAGCAACGTCTGATAGGAAGGCTACTTCAGATGGGTGTGGACCCACAGGCGCTGTCTGCCTATGCATCTGAAATATCAGAATCGCTTTCCTCTTTGACAGAGGAGGCATGGAGAAAGATCTTTATCTATGCTGACGATGAGCATATTTCAGGTCCTATAGTCAAAACAGTCAGAAGTCTAAACTTCAGTGATAAGGTGATTGATGCGACGGTGATAGACCGTTTCTGCAGAGAGCGCTTTTATAACGATGGAAATCTAAAAGATGACGCTTTACTGTCAAAGAGTTTACTTTTGCGCAACAAAGTCAAGGAGGTCTTTGATGCCCAGGGGAAAACAGAGCAGAAAGTCTGCTTAGCGTTGTTGAACCTTCATTATGAACTCGGGCGGCATACAGCCTCTCTTATGCATCTTGCGGATGTATATCAGTTGCTGCGGCTAAAGGATATGGACGAAGATGCTGTAGCTGAGATGATTCATAGATTGAAACTTGATGATTTCACACAGCGTCTTACTGCCGTTCTTGCTGAGTTCCTTGGTTTGACGGAAGGTTTCATGCCTTTTAGTGCCAAGCGGGGGAGAGGCACCAAGCGTATTTACAAAATGATTACTAAATTTGGAACTTATGTGTAGGCAGTGAAGGTCTGCCTTATCATGAGAGTATTCGTGCTTAATTTTTAACATAAACTGTTTTATCATGCCAAACAAAACCTATGACATTGAGAAAGATGAGCGTTATTTGCAGCTTCTTTCTGATTCCTTTCCTACTATTGCTGATGCCAGCACGGAGATTATAAATCTCTCTGCAATTCTTAATCTACCGAAGGCGACAGAACATTTCGTTGCTGATATTCATGGTGAGTATGAGGCCTTCCAGCATATTCTAAAGAATGCGTCAGGAAATATTAAGCGTAAAGTCAACGATCTCTTTGGCACAACTCTTCGTGAGGCCGAGAAACGTGAGCTTTGCACGCTCATCTATTATCCTGAGCAGAAACTTGAGCTTGTGAAAGCCTCGGAGCCTGATATTAACGACTGGTATCATATCACGTTGCATCATCTTGTCGCTGTCTGCCGTGATGTCTCCAGTAAATATACGCGTTCTAAGGTACGCAAGTCGCTGCCGCGTGACTTCTCTTATATTATCCAGGAACTGCTTCATGAGCGACCTGAGGATAAGAACAAGGCTGATTACGTAAATGTGATTGTCGATACCATTATATCTACGGGTCGTGCCGACGACTTTATTATCGCAATCTCTAATGTCATTCAGCGTCTTGCTATCGATCAACTTCATATCCTTGGCGATATCTATGACCGTGGCCCCGGTGCACATCTTATTCTTGATCTGTTGTCGGGTTATCACTCTTGGGATATCACATGGGGTAACCACGATATTCTGTGGATGGGGGCGGCAGCTGGTAACGACGCGTGTATGTGCAGTGTGATACGGCTGTCGTTGAGGTATGCCAACTTAGTGACATTGGAAGATGGTTACGGCATCAACCTTGTACCCCTTGCTACTTTTGCCATGGATGTCTATGGAGATGACCCATGCTCCGAGTTTATGCCTAAGGCAGATGGTGGAGCTGCCCATATAGACGAGAAAACACAGCAACTCATAGCCAAGGAACATAAGGCTATCGCTGTGTTACAGTTTAAGTTGGAGGCTCAGCTCTATGAGAAACATCCAGAGTGGAACATGAAGAGTCGTGAAGTCTTCAACTTTGTCAACTACGACAAGGGTACTGTGCGTATTGACGGTAAAGAGTACAAAATGACAAGTTGTAACTTCCCGACCATAGATCCTAAGCATCCTAATGCCTTGACGGCGGAAGAACGTGAACTGTTGGCCAAGCTACATCATAGCTTTGAGGTCAGTGAGAAGTTGCACAAACATATTCGGCTGCTTCTCAGCCATGGATGTATGTATGCCATATACAATAACAATCTTCTCTTCCATGCTTCTGTACCCTTGAATGCAGACGGCTCTCTGAAAGATGTGGAAATATATCCAGGTCACAAGAGTCAGGGTGTGAAGTTGATGACTGATATCGGCATGCTCATTCGATCAGCTTATCAAAGTGACACATCTGCGGCCGACCGTGAGTATGCCGTTGATTATTTCATGTATCTTTGGTGTGGGCCAGATAGTCCGCTCTTCGACAAGTCTAAAATGGCCACCTTTGAGAGGTATTTCCTCAAAGAGAAAGAAACCCATGAGGAGAAGAAGGGAAACTACTTTATTCTCCGTGATAATGAGGCTGTCTGTGACACTATCATGCGTGCCTTTGGCATTACCGACAAGAATAGTCATATCATCAATGGTCATGTGCCTGTTAAGGCAAGCAGGGGTGAGACACCTATCAAGGCCAATGGTCGACTTCTCGTCATCGACGGTGGCTTCTCTCAAGCTTACCATCATGAGACAGGCATTGCCGGATACACCCTTGTATACCATAGCCGTGGTTTCCAGCTTGTTCAGCACGAGCCTTTCACAAGTACTGAGGACGCCATCCTTCGAGGAAGTGACATTAAGTCGACGACACAGATTGTAGAGATGACTTCCCATCGTCTCCTGGTGGCTGATACCGATAAAGGACGCGAACTAAACGCACAGATTGCTGACTTAGAGGAACTCCTCTATGCTTATCGGCATGGTTATATCAATGAGAAAGAGAGAAAGATAACTGTTCCTGATAAGTAGGTGTGTTAGACCTCTATTTTGATGGCCTCTGAATAATGCAATCATCCTTCAATACGTCGGCCGTAATTGTTGGCCGGCTCGTGTTGAAGGATGATTTTTAATATTAGAGTACTGTTATTGATATTTTAGCCAATACTCTTTAGCTCTTTGATGACAAGTTCTGGGTTTTCGGCCTTAAAGATGTAGCTTCCACTTACGAGCACATCTACACCTGCCTTTACAAGTTTGGGTGCTGTGATATTGTTGACACCGCCGTCGACTTCTATTAGTGCTTTGCTTCCGCTTTCCTTAATCATTTGCTTAAGCCGTATAGCCTTGGGTATAATGTTCTCTATGAACTTCTGTCCACCGAAGCCTGGGTTCACGCTCATCAAAAGAACTAAGTCGAGGTCGCAAATTATATCCTCTAAGGTTATGATTGGAGTAGACGGATTTAGTGCCACTCCCGCTTTCATGCCTTTTGAATGTATATCTTGCACAATGCGATTCAGATGTGGGGCTACCTCCTGGTGAATGGTCATGATAGCAGCTCCAGCTTCAGCAGCAAGGCCAACATAGTTCTCAGGATGGATAATCATGAAGTGGGCATCGATGGGCTTACCGCTGATTTTCTTTACAGCCTTCATAATAGGGAAGCCGAAAGAGATGTTTGGAACAAAAACACCGTCCATCACATCGAAGTGTAGCCAGTCGGCCTCACTATTGTTGAGCATGTCCACATCTTTGCCTAAGTTGGCGAAGTCTGCTGATAGCAGAGAGGGTGAGATAATAACCTTTTGCATAGTTGTTCTTTTAGGCCATGCCAACTTTCATAATTACGCAGTTGCCTGCTTTGCTGTGAGTGTTGGTGGTGTAGATACGTGCTATCTGTCTGAGCAGATGAAGTGTCTGCTCTGACGGCTGCAACTCTGAGGGTAAAGAATACTTCATAGGCGTTACATTGTGGTTTTCTTTATTATCTAAACGGCAGAAGAGTTTTATTATTATTTTCTTTAACCAAAAAAGAAGCCTCCGGCACGTTTTTGAGGACGCGTCGGAGGCTTACATATATAAATAATGTGTATGTGTCTATTTAGCGTATGCTACAGAGCGAGTCTCACGGATCACGGTAATCTTTACCTGGCCAGGATATGTCATCTCATTCTGTATCTTCTCAGCTATCTCATTGCTGAGTTTTGTGCTTTCTTCGTCATTCATCTTGTCGGCGCCAACGATGACTCGGAGCTCTCTACCTGCCTGGATAGCGTAGGTCTTTGTGACGCCTGGATAGCTCATTGCAATAGCCTCAAGGTCGTTGAGACGCTTGATATAAGCTTCTACAATCTCGCGACGTGCACCAGGTCGTGCACCTGAGATAGCATCACAAACTTGGACAATAGGAGCCAAAAGCGTTTTCATCTCCACCTCATCGTGGTGAGCGGCAATGGCATTGACGATATCAGGCTTTTCCTTGTATTTCTCGGCTATTTTGGCGCCTAAGAGTGCGTGAGGCAACTCACTCTCCTCGTCAGGAACCTTACCAATATCATGGAGCAGTCCGGCACGTTTTGCTTTCTTGGGGTTCAGCCCGAGTTCGGCAGCCATGACAGAGCAGAGGTTTGCGGTTTCACGTGCATGCTGTAGCAGGTTCTGACCATAGGAAGAACGATATTTCATCTTGCCGATAAGACGTATCAACTCAGGGTGTAAGCCATGGATACCAAGGTCTATGGCTGTGCGCTTACCAGTCTCAATGATTTCGTTGTCAAGTTGTTTCTTCACCTTAGCTACGACTTCCTCAATGCGAGCAGGATGAATACGACCATCAGCAACTAACTGGTGTAGTGCCAGACGACAGACCTCACGGCGGACAGGGTCAAAAGCGGATATAACGATTGATTCCGGTGTGTCGTCAACAACGATCTCCACGCCACAGGCTGCTTCCAAGGCTCTGATGTTGCGGCCCTCTCGGCCAATAATACGTCCTTTGACCTCGTCGTTCTCAATGTGGAAGACACTGACGGAATTCTCAATGGCAGTCTCCGTTGCCACGCGCTGTATTGTCTGGATGACAATTTTCTTCGCCTTCATGTTGGCATCAAGCTTAGCTTGATCAACGACTTCATTGATATAGCTTGCGGCATCCATCTTGGCCTTGTCCTTCATACTTTCCACCAGACGGTTCTTAGCTTCTTCAGCGGAAAGTCCGGAGAGTTCCTCAAGTTTAGCGCGTTCTTGCTCCTGCATTTTGTCCAGGTCTTGCTGCTTCACAGAGATGAGGTTTTTCTCATTTTCTATTCTCTGTTTCTCGCGCTCAATGTCCTGGCGGCCTTTGGTGAGCTCTTCCTGCTTCTGGTTGAGTGTAATCTCACGCTGTTTAAGCCTGTTCTCATTGGCTTGCATCTTTTGGCTACGAAGCTGGATCTCCTTGTCGAGTTCATTCTTCTTATTGAGGAATTTCTCCTTTACTTCCAGAAGTTTTTTCTCTTTGATTACTTCGGCTTCTTTCTGCGCCGCATTTATCATCTCATTGTATTTGCCCTTAATCACGTATCTGAATAGGGCGTAGCCTACAGCGCCTCCCACTAAGAGCGCTATGACTACGGCAATTATTATGTTTGTCATTACTGTTTATTTTGATAAGAATTATTTCATTTATTATTTTTCCTTGTCATCTTTAAGCACCTTCTCTATCTCGCTCGTGAGTTTGGTGAGAGAATCGTCATAGGGCTTGGTATCATTGCGCAGCATCTCACGTTGTAGTCTCAGACCAAGGTCAATCATCGCAAAGTAGGTGATCTCCTTTGGGCTCTTCTTTCCAGTGAAACTTTGAAAATAAGCATTCAGCAACTCGTTGATTAGCTCAGCATCTTTTCTATACAGCGCCTCGTCCTCCCTCTTGACATTGAAGACCTTGATGTCCGTATCATAGATATGGAGTCTGATGTTCAGTTCGTCTTTTCCTGCTTCTGCCATGGCACGTGCTTTTATTCTTCACCACTCATCAGTGTGATGCATTTGTTGACATCCTTGATGAGTCTGTTTATTCTTTTACGAGCAGTCTCTATATCTCCGTCAGTGACCTGCAACATTTTGACCATCTTCAGAGAGTCATAATCTTGCTGAAGCTTTCCTATGGTAGCCTCCTGCTCTTTGATGGTATTGTCTCGGTCAGCAAGCATGGAGGAAAGCTTCTCATTCTCTTTCTTGACGTCCTCATATTGGAGAATAAGTTGTCTGACGCGTGTGGCGAAAGTATTGATAATCTTTTCGTTGGCATCCATGCTGTAAGCCTTTGACGATATTTATTTCTTGTTGATCTTCTTCTCGGCAGCCTCAGCTTCTTCTTGAGAAGGCGCAGGCTCTTTCTTAGCTAACATGACAACCTGATAGACAAAATCGGTTATCCATTTTTGTGAGAAGTTGAGTTTGAGGTTATATTTTCTGATATTCATGACAGCCTTGATGACGCTTGGGTCTTTGTAGCTGTTCTTGGTGAAGATGTCGTTGACCGTCTTCTCAGTCATCGTGTAGATAGTCTTCTTGAAGAAAGACGGCACCCGGAGCTTGAACTTCATCAAGTTGCCTGTGAGCATCATCAGGTCTTGCGAGAAATTCTGGAACTGAATGAGATAAACCTGGACGTCAGGAAGCTTGTGGCAATTGCGACGAATGCTTTGGTCTACCTCTTTGAAAAAGCTTTCTTCAGTGCCGTAGATCTCCTTCATCATCTTGCGACAGTGTGCTTTCTCGCCTACACCGAGCTTGTTGTTTTGAGTAGGCACATGAAGAGTGGTCTTGAACATGCGCAGGTCTGGGAGCATGGCAAGATTAGTAATGCCAAGGGTAGAAGCCAGTGATGCCTGAAAATAGACTCTTACCAAAGTCATATAGTCCTGCATGCCGCCGGTCTTGTCTTCCTTGGGCTGTCTATTGAATATTTTAGAAAAGAATCCCATTGTTATGATATTTACTCATATGTATATAAAACATTGCAAATGTACAACTTTATTGCGATAGAGCAAAGGAAAGTTATGTAAAAATCATTTTTAATAAACTTTTCGCCTCGCTGTAACGGATTTATGGATAATAATTGCTATCTTTGTCCAAAATAAATTACCCATTCTATAACTTAACGTCATATCGATGAAAGGCATTGTTTTAGCCGGTGGTTCCGGCACCCGTCTTTATCCCATCACAAAAGGTATCAGTAAACAATTGATTCCCATTTTTGATAAGCCGATGATTTATTATCCGGTTTCCGTGCTTATGCTTGCAGGTATCCGTGATATTCTCATCATTTCTACTCCTACGGACTTGCCGGCTTTCCGCAGGCTCTTGGGAGACGGGCACGAGTTCGGTGTGAGATTCGAGTATGCCGAGCAGCCGAGCCCGGACGGATTGGCACAGGCTTTTATCATTGGCGAGAAATTTATCGGTGATGACAGTGTTTGCCTTGTCTTAGGCGATAATATTTTCTATGGTGCCGGTTTCTCTGCTCTGTTGCATGAGAGTGTGCGCTTAGCTGATGCTGGTGAAGCTTCTGTCTTCGGTTATTATGTCAACGACCCTGAGAGATATGGTGTGGCAGAGTTTGATGCGAAGGGTAACTGCTTGAGTATTGAGGAGAAACCTGCACATCCCAAGAGCAACTATGCTGTCGTAGGACTTTATTTCTATCCTAACAGCGTAGTGGATATTGCTAAAAATGTAAAGCCAAGTCCACGTGGCGAGTTGGAGATTACTTCTGTCAATCAGGAGTATCTGCACCGCAAGTCTTTAAAGGTACAGACCCTGCAGCGTGGTTTCGCATGGCTTGATACGGGCACTCACGATAGTCTTGCCGAGGCCAGCACATTCATAGAAGTGATAGAGAAGCGTCAGGGCCTGAAAGTAGCCTGCCTGGAGGAGATAGCTTTCAAGCAGGGGTGGATATCTAAAGAGACATTACTTGAGGATGCTAAGCCTATGCTCAAGAATGAGTATGGAAAGTATCTGAAGAGTTTATTAGAAGAATAACATACAATGGCAAAGATAGCAGTAGATTTTGACGGAACTATTGTTGAGGACCGTTATCCTAAGATTGGCGAGGAGATACCTTTTGCAACAGAAACGCTTCGCATGCTTATCGCAGAGCGACATCAGCTCATTTTATGGACAGTCCGTGAGGGGCAGCTTCTGCAGGAAGCCGTGGACTGGTGCCATGAGCATGGTGTGGATTTCTGGGCTGTCAATAGTGACTATCCAGCGGATGAGAAGGAGGATCATAAATATTTCAGCCGTAAGCTCAAGGCTGATTATTTTATTGATGACCGCAATGTCGGTGGGCTGCCCGACTGGGGACAGATTTATCATATCTTCCATGAACATAGGACCTATGCCGACATTATTCGCAACGGCTTTGGCCTCGACACGCGTCCAAAGAAGAAACATTGGTGGAGCCGCTGATAGAGAAAGATTAAATCAACAGAATGGAGAAGAAAGACCTTAGAATTATTTTCATGGGTACCCCGGAGTTTGCTGTGGGCACTCTCAGCCGTCTTGTAGAGGGCGGATACCATGTCGTCGCTGTGGTCACACAACCCGATAAGCCAGTTGGGCGTCATCAGGATCATCTCCAGCCATCAAAGGTCAAGGAGTATGCTCTTGCTCACAACTTGCCGGTGTTGCAACCTGTAAAGATGAAAGACCCGGCCTTCGTCGAGGAATTGGCATCGTATAAGGCCGATCTGCAGGTTGTTGTTGCCTTCCGGATGCTACCAGAGATTGTGTGGGCGATGCCACGCTTTGGCACTTTCAACGTTCACGCTGCACTGTTGCCACAGTATCGTGGTGCTGCGCCTATCAACTGGGCGATTATCAATGGTGAGAAGGAAACGGGAGTTACGACGTTCTTTATAGATAAGGAGATAGATACTGGGCGCATTATCATGCAGAAGCATTTTCCCATTCCTGAGGATGCTGATGTAGAATATGTTTATGATGGGCTGATGAAGCTTGGGGCTGATATTGCCATTGATACCGTCAATCTTGTCTTGGAGAAGGATGGAGATGTCAACTCCGTTGACCAAAACACTTTTATCGCTGCTGACAGTACTACGCTACATCCTGCACCGAAGATTTTCAAGGAGACCTGTAGGATCAACTGGCAGAAAACGGCTTCAGATGTACATAACTTCGTGCGTGGATTGTCACCTTATCCAGGCTCTTGGACCCAGCTGGCTCCTAATGATGACGCAGCGGGCAATCCGGTTGAGCTGAAGGTCTTTGCAACTTCCGTCACGGCACGCCCCTGCGAGGATGTTGCGCCCGGAACTATTGAGGCCGATAAGAAACATCTCTTTGTGGCCTGCGCCGACTCATGGCTTGAGATAAAATCCCTTCAGCTGGCAGGTAAGAAACGTATGTCTGCTATCGACTTTCTTAACGGCAACCGGAATATAATGGATTTCAAACTTGCTTGACTATAGTAGTTCAGTTATAGGATACAGAAAAAGCCAATTGTAGGAACAGTCCTTCAATTGGCTTTTTGCGTTCATTGTTTGTCTTGTCTCTTATCTTTTCTCAATTTCTTCAGCCTTCGTTCCGCTTCCGGAAAATCCGGGCAGAGTGAGAGCGCTTTCTCGTAATTGCGGATGGCAGCGTCAGGCATGTGCTCGTGCTCGCATTCCTTAGCCATGACAACGTATTCCACAGCAAGGTGCTTGAGAAGGTCGTCTTTGGCATTGAGTTTCTCCTTCAGTTCTGCAATTTCTTTCTTTTGCGTGTTGATGATGTTTAGCTTCTTCCTGATATATCGACGTGGCACCGGTTTCTCAATGATATATTTGCTGTGGATAGCAAAGAAGAATTTGTCCAACGCCGTCTGCATGTCACCCTTGTCAAAGGCTTGCACTGCCTCCCAGTATTCTATATCGGCTTTTGACTGTTTTATGGCGGAGTCAATAATGTTCTTGTTATTATAGTTCTGAGCAAATTCCACCACTGCGGGTTTGACAAAGATTTCAGACCTCACGATAGGATCTTTCAAAGTTATACCTTTCAGAGATGTGCAGCGCGACAATGCCACATAGGTCTGTCCGCCGGCAAAGACTCCTCCTGTGAAATCTATTTTGACGTTGTTGAATGTCAGGCCCTGGCTTTTGTGCACAGTGATGGCCCAGGCCAGACGTATAGGAAACTGTGTGTAGGTGCCGAGCTCTTCTTCCTCTATCTTCTTCTCTGTCTCGTTGAATGTGTATCTGACGTTACTCCAGATCTCCCGTTCCACACTGTATTCTTTACCATCTTCTGTGACAATACTAATATGGTCGTGTGTGTCATCGTCAAATCCAGTGACAGTACCCAAAGTGCCGTTCACCCAGCGGTGTGCCATGTCGTTCTTGACAAACAATATTTGTGCACCGGGCTTGAGCTGTAATTCTTTTGGTGTAGGAAGGCTGTTAAGTGGAAACTCACCTTCTATGATACCCTCAAAAATTTCCGGTTCTCCCTGAAGCTCATTTAGCTTCTGCATGTTGATGAAGTCTACGGTATCACGCCGTGTGGACAATGTTATCGAGAGCTCATGCTTTGCCGAGGGAAGGGCATTAGCGTTTCCAACCTGCTTGTTTAATAGCTGCAGGTCGGCAGCTGTCACTTGTGAAGTGCGTATGCGGTCTAAGATGCCGATAAAGACAGGGTCCGACTGGCGGTAGACTTTCCGCAGTTCTATGGAGACAAGCTGCATTTGCTTGAAGACATGGGCATCGAAGAAGAATGCTGATTTATAAAAAGGTTGTAGCAGTTGCCGGTCTTCCTCTTTTACGACAGGTTCCAACTGGTAGATGTCTCCAACGAGCAGTAACTGCTTTCCTCCAAAGGGCTCACGCATATTGTGGCTGTAGATGCGTAGCACTTTATCGATGAAGTCGATGATGTCAGCCCGGACCATGCTTATCTCGTCAATGATGATGAGCTCCAACTCCCGGATAATTTTTATCTTCTCACCATTGTATTTTAAGGTTTTTCGGATATTGCGCACCGAGTAGCGGATATCGTTAGGCAGGAGCGGGTGGAAGGGAAGCTTGAAAAAACTATGAAGGGTGGAGCCTCCAGCATTAATTGCAGCTATGCCCGTAGGGGCAAGAATGACATGTTTCTTCTTGGTGTGGGAAGAGATGTATCTTAGAAAAGTAGATTTACCCGTCCCCGCCTTTCCGGTAAGGAAAAGCGAACGGCGGGTAAACTGTATGATTTTCAGAGCTTCTTGCAGCTCTGCGTTGTTGAGATCAATCTTTTCTTCCATCGGGTGGCTGAAGAGCGATGTCGCAACCCTATGGATATGGGGTTGCGACGATGCTCATTTATAAATCGTTGAAGTTGACCACTTCCTCAGTCTTGTGCTTCTTCTCAGGTGCTGCTTTCTTCTCAGATTTCTGCTTGTTGTCGCCGGCACCATTCTGTTGTTCTTCTGCGTCACCATTACCAGTGGTGATGGGCTCTCCGTTCTCGTCGAGGATGACCTCCTCGTCAGAGACGATACGTGTGCTGTCACGGCGGGTCGTGTCCCGACGGGCTTTTGGCACATAGGTCACGCAAGTGTACATGTCTGCGGTGATATTGTCTTCGTCGCTTGGCTTCTTGAATCTTCCGTGGTATTTGGCATAGGCGGGGTCGCTGAGAAGTTCATTCATGAAGAGACCCGTTATAGGCAGGGCTGTCCTGGAACCCTGTCCTAAAGCTCCTGTACGGAAATGGATGCTTCGGTATTCTCCGCCTACCCATGCACCGACAACGAGGTTGGGGCTGACCAACTCAAACCAGGCGTCAGAGTGGTTGTTGGACGTTCCTGTTTTTCCACCGAAATCAGTGTCACGGAAATTGCCCGCATATTCGCCTGCCATAAGGCTGTTGCTGGTGCCTCCGGGGTCGTGGGTACCGGCCATAAGCATCTGCTGCATCAGGAAGGCACTCTTATAGGGTATCACCTGTTCGGCTTTGGCATTATCCTCATAGACGACGTTTCCTTTGCTGTCCACGATCTTCGTCACCAAAACGGGGTCATGGTGCATGCCGTTGTTGGCCACTGTGCAGTAGGCATTGGTAAGCTCAAGGAGGTTGACGTCACTTGAGCCAAGAGCCAGTGAAGGCTCGTCGTCGAGAGGACTCTTGATACCCATGGCTTCGGCAGTAGAGATGATGCGCTTGATGCCCATCTCCTGACCGAGCCTGACGGCTACAGAGTTGATACTTCTGGCGAAGGCACTTCTCAGCGGCAGGGAGTCACCGGAGAAAGAACCATTGGCATTGCCTGGTGTCCATGTCACCATTTCGTGCTTCTTCTTGTCGTAAACTTGCATGGAGATATACTCGTCGCGACGTTTGTCGCATGGAGTGAGACCCTGGTTCATAGCTTCAGTATAGACGAAGAGCTTGAAGGTGGAGCCAGGCTGTCGCTCAGCGGTGACCTTGTCATACTTCCACGTCTTGAAGTCTATATCGCCGACCCATGCTCTGACAGCTCCCGTCTGTGGCTCCATGGCTACCATGGCGCAGTGCATGAAGGTCACCATATACTTGATGGAGTCCTCCGACGTCATGTCGCGGGTGACAGTGCCCTTGCCATAGTCGAAGAGCTTGACGGGGTGTACCCAATGCTTGTAATAGTAGTCGACGGAGTCGGGATTATTGGGATATTTGGCTAAGAGCGCCTTGTAGAAAGGCTGTCGTTGGGCTATCTGGTCGATGAAGCCGGGAATCTCGTTGCCATTCTCGTCACGCCAGGGTGCTTGGCGCAGCCAGTTGCTGTTCTGGTTGCGGTAGATGCTCCAATGGTTATTGAAGTTCTGCTGCACAATCTTCATCTCCTTGCGGGCAGCGTCTTCAGCATATTTCTGCATCTTCGTGTCGAGCGTCGTATATATCTTCAGACCGTCGCTATAGAGATCGTAACCATTCTCATCGCACCAAGGTTTGAGATAGTTGGCGATAGCCTCGCGGAAATAGGTCGCCTGACCATCATAGTTGTCCTCTACTTTGAAGTGCAGTTCTATGGGCAGCTGCTGCAAGGAGTCGCAGGCTTCCTTCGAGAGGTCATGATGTGTGTACATGTTCATCAGAACGGTGTTGCGACGCTTCTTACTGTTCTCCGGGTTTGTTTTTGGGTTGTAGAGAGTAGTGGCCTTCAGCATGCCAACCAGAACGGCGCAGTCTTGAGTAGACAGACTGTCGGGGGTGGTACCGAAATAGGTGCGTGCAGCCGTTTTGATGCCATAGGCATTGTTGCCAAAGTCTACAGTGTTGGCATACATGGTGATGATGTCCTTCTTATTGTAGACGGTTTCCAACTTGGTGGCAATAATCCATTCCTTACTCTTTACAATAAGGATTTTCAGTCCTGGAATCTTACCCAACAAGCCCGTGGAGTATTGCGAGCGCACACGGAACATGTTCTTGGCAAGCTGTTGGGAGATGGTAGAGGCACCACGGCCATCGTGCCTCAGTACTGCATCCTTGGCAGCTGCAAAGAGCCCGACAACATCAACAGCCATACCGCGAGGGCGCTTATAGAAACGCTCGTCTTCGGTATCGATAAGTGCTTTGAAGAAGGATGGGTTCACCTCGTCATATTTCACTGGCGTACGGTTCTCATTGAAGTATTTTCCTATGAGCTGCCCGTCAGCGCTGTAAAGTTCTGAAGCCTGGTTGGTCGGCGGGTTGAGAATTCCAGAAAAGTAGCCAGGGCTCTTGCCGAAGAGCCACAGGAAGTTGATGTCCACTGCTCCTAAATATAGAAGTATTAAGGCAAAGAACGAGACGATACCAATGACTGTCTTCTTATACCAGGGCTTACCAGTGTAAAGACTTTTGTACCATGGCCAGAAGGCATGTATCTTTCGTATGCACCATGCGAGGAAGATTTTAATCTTTTTCATCTTATCATATAAATAGTACCGGGCTTCCGAGTCAATATTCTCAAAAACGCCCTACGTGTGGTTATATTAGTGCAAAAATACTAAATATTCTTGACCGACCAACGTAATAGTATGATTTTTTAAGCAAAAAAGGCGTTCTTCCTCTCTTTTCTGTCCTAAAGACTCATTATCTCTTCTGTTGATAGCCCTGTGACTTGGCATATTGTGTCTACAGACAGTCCTAGGGCTTTCATTGCCTTAGCATTTTTCTTCTTTTCTTGTTCGGCGCCCTGCTGCCTTCCTTTCTCTATTCCTTTCTCTATTCCTTTCTCTATTCCTTTTTCTATTCCTTTTTCTATTCCTCTCTCTATTCCCTTCTCCATACCTTTCTCCATACCTTTCTGTAAAGCGGAATAGATGAGTGTGCGCTCTGTGCTTACCATGTCCCAGAAGTGTTCATAGCCATTGAGTTGCGCTTCAGTATATGCTGACTCCTCAACAA
>Ga0256406_1001575_pt1 | contig 36119 bp, 35 predicted proteins | sample RumenRJG_03DNA_FD_185986 | JGI IMG/M metagenome (GOLD analysis project Ga0256406, IMG submission 185986) | Bovine rumen microbial communities from Lethbridge, Alberta, Canada - RJG_03 | ecosystem: Host-associated > Mammals > Digestive system > Stomach > Rumen | place: Canada: Alberta | collected...
TCGTAGAGCGTGAAGTCCGAGGGGAGGCCGAGCGCCTTGGCCTCGTCGCGCAAAAACTCGGCGCAGAAGCCGTGGAAGGTGCGCACGAAGGGATCGATCCCCTCGCCCGTGAGCGCGAGGATGCGCTTCTTCATCTCGCCTGCGGCCTTGTTCGTGAAGGTCACGCAGAGTATGCAGCGCGGCGGGACGCCGATGGCCTTGGCGATGTAGGCGTAGCGCCTTGCAAGCGTCGCGGTCTTGCCGGTGCCCGGGCCTGCGAACACGCGCACGTAGCCCTCGGTGGCAGCTGCCGCCTGCGCCTGCTCCTTGTTGAGCCCCTGCAAGATCCCGTCCATGAATCCCTCCATGGCGGATTATACAGCACGGCCCGGGAGCTCCCGGACCGTGCGCAAATGGCGCCTTCTCAGGCGGCGCTGGCCGCGCCGCGCCTGCGCGCGCCCGAGGCGATGGCGGCGATTATCAGCACAGCCGCCGCGGCGCAGGAGATGGCGTCAAGCCCCCAGATGAGGGCGATGCCCTCCCTGCCCTGGGCAAGCCCGCCCAGAGCGGTTGAGAGGAAGCCTCCCACCTGGTGGCAGGCGTAGGCGAACCCGAAGAGCACCCCGAAGGCACCCTCGCCCATCACGCCCCTCACAATGGAGGCCACCGGGGCCACCGAGGCGTCCATGGTGAGACCCAGCAGCAGCGAGAAGGAGAGCAGGATCGCCGCGCTCCTGGGCATCAGCGCGGCCAGGCACAGCGCGAGGGCCGCGCGGGCGATGAAGAGCCTTGCGAGCACCGAGGGCGCCGGGGCGGTCTTGAGCACCACGCCGCAGGCGATGGCCCCTGCCATGGTCGCCGCGCCGATGATGCTGTAGGCAAGCGAGGAGAGGCTCTCCGAAAGCCCCATCTCCTGCAGCTGGCTGAAGAAGTGGGTCTGGATGATCCCCATGTGGAAGCCGTCGATGGTGAAGGCGATGCAGGCTGCGGCAAAGGCCTTGCTGCGGCAGGCCGCATAAAGCAGCGCCAGCGCCCCGCCCATGCCGGAGGATGCCGCCTCGCTCCTGCCCGCCCCCTTGGGCGCAAGCGCGATGCAGGCAGGCACGATGGCCGCGCAGAAGATCCCCAAGGCGGCGAAGGTCTCGCCCGCGCCAATCCTTGAGACCGACCAGGCGATTACCGGCGGCAGCACGATGGTGCCCGCCCCGGTGCCGGCGCTCACGATCCCGGAGACCCAGGAAGGCGAGGCGCCGCCTAAGAGCGCGTTGACCGCGATCATCACGATGCCGAACGAGGCCGCGCCGGTGCCGGCGTGGAAGAGTATCCCTAAAAAGACCATGAGCGAGGCGGTGCCATGGCAGAACGGAACCATGCCAAGTCCCGCGGCCATCAGCGCGCAGCCCCACAGCAGGGCGCGGCGCACGCCGTCCCTGGCGCACATCATTCCAAAGAGGATCTGCGAGATCCCGTAGACGAACTGCCCCAGCGCCGCGCACATCGAGATCTGGGCGTAGGTGAACGCCCCCTCGGCGGCCAGCGGCCCGATGAGGACCGCGAGGTTTGAGCGTATGCCGGAGCTTGCGGCATAGACGAAGCACCCGCACAAGGCGCTCATCAGGGCGAACCTGAATCCATCGGCGCGTTTCATTGGGAGCCTCCTTGCAAATGTTTTTTCCTTGTTCCTGATTGCAAGGTAGGGGCGGGAGTAACATAAGTAAACAGCGTCTTGCTTATTCATGCATTAGCTTTGCTTATCGCAAAAAGCAAACAACACTTTTTCTAATGCTTGCATCAGCCTTGCTTATGCATATTGATGCAAAAGGAGATTTTTGATGAACCGCTACGGGATCTTCGGGAAGACGGTGCAGATGGGCAGCTTCACGGCTGCGGCCAAGGAGCTCGGGATCTCGCAGAGCGCGGTGTCCCAGAGCGTTGCCGCGCTCGAGAACGAGCTGCAGATCAAGCTCATCAACCGCGGCCACGGCGGCATCGCGCTCACGCGCGACGGCCGCACGCTCTACCCGCACATCGCGCGCGCCAGCCACGAGATCGAGGCGGTCGAGGAGCGCGCCCGCGAGATCCGCGGGCTTGAGACCGGGGAGATCAGGATCGGCACCATGGGCTCGGTCTCCGCCCACTGGCTGCCCGGGCTCATCGCGCTCTTCCAGCAGCACTACCCGGCCATCGAGTTCACGCTGCTCCAGGGCGACTACGTCTCCATCGCCGAGTGGATCAGGGAGGGCTCGGCCGACTTCGGCTTCGTCAACTCCCACGCCGTCGCGGTCAAGGGCCTCAAGACCTTCCCCGTGAAGTCAGGCAGGATGCTCGCGGTGCTGCCCGAGGACCACCCGCTTGCCAGGCTCAAGGTGGTGCCGCTCAAGGCGCTGTGCCGCGAGCGCTTCATCCTCCTGGAGGAAGGCGGCTACTCCGAGCCGCTCAAGGCCTTCGAGAAGCTCTCGCTCAAGCCCGACATCCGCTACAACATCCACGACGACTTCGCGATCATGAGCATGGTCGAGGCGGGGCTTGGCGTGAGCATGCTCGCCGAGCTCATGTTAAGGCGCATCGGCAACTACCGCATCGCGCTCAGGCCCACCGATCCGGAGGTGCAAAGGCCGATCTCGGTGGCCTACCGCGACCGCATGAGCCTGACGCTGGCCTCAAGGCGCTTTATCAGCATGCTCAAGGAGAACATCCCCAAGCTGCCTTAGGCAAAAGATTGCCTTCCCCTTGGGAAGCTTTTGGCTGGAATTGGCTCATGGGGCGGGCGCTTGCGCCCGCCTTCTTAGCTTACTTGACCTTCGGGCCCTTTGATATGGACGTGAAGTCGAAGAGCTTGCGGTCGAAGAGGTGGGAGGGGATCACCTCGGAGAGCGCCTTGAAGACGATGTCCGGGCGCTTGGGGCATTCCTTGTCCCAGCGGCGGATCATCTTGGCCATCGCCGCGCGCTGCTGATCCTCGCCCCAGCCGCACAGGCCCTTGGGCAGGATCGGGTAGGCGCGCAGCTTCGAGAGCTCCTTGATGTCGCGCTCGCGGCAGTAGATGAGCGGCCTGATGACCGTCACGTCGTCCTCGTCGTTGCGCAGCACCGGCGGCATCGACTTGATGATCCCCGAGTAGAAGAGGTTTAAAAAGAAGGTGCACAGCGCGTCGTCCTTGTGGTGCCCGAGCGCGAGCTTGTTGCACTTGAGCTCGCGCGCCGTGCGGTAGAGGTAGCCGCGGCGCAGCCTCGAGCACAGCGGGCAGAAGGGCTTGCCTGGCTCCACCTTCTCCTCACAGAGCTTGTAGATGGGGACTGGGATGATGTGGTAGGGAAGCCCCACGCGCTTTAAGTGCTCCTCAAGCGGCGAGTCGTCGGCATTGGGGAAGCCCGAGATTATGTGCACAGGGACGAGGTCGAAGCGCACCGGGGCCGAGCGGCGCAACGAGAGCAGCAGATCGAGGAGCGCGTAGCTGTCCTTGCCGCCTGACATCGCGACTAAGATGCGGTCGCCCTCCTCCACCATCCCGAAGTCGCCGATGGCGTGCCCCACCTTGCGCCGCAGGCGCTTGAAGAGCTTGTCGGCCTTGTACTTCTCCTGCTTGTCCTCTATCTGGTAGTAGGGGCTGGCGTGCCTGCCGTATTCGTCCGCCTTGGGCGGAAGCGTGCTGTCGTTCTTCATGAAAGGATCTCTTCCTTATCTCTGTCAATGCGCCGCCATTGCCTTTGGGCAAGGCGGCGCAGCCTTGCCTTGCAAGGCTGCGATTAAACAAAAGTTTTTTGTAGATTAAATATTTATCCGTGCAATTGCCACCATATTGCCTGAAATGCGATTCTTCCTATGCAATCAAGCCTCGTGTGCAATTCTTCCTGTGCAATTATTGCCTCGTGTGCAATTCTTCCTATGCAATTAGGCCGAATTAGGTTCGAATCACGGTCCTTCCTATGCAGTCCTTCCTATGCAGTTCTTGCGAAGAGGTCTACTGCAACTGGCCACTTCTGAGATCAATCCTTGCCTTCTTCAGCAGAACCTTTGATCAGGAAATACCTCGTGGCGTGGCTCCTGCCCTCTCTCCTGATGTCGCCGTTCTGTTCAAGCAACGCCACTAGATCTCTTGCGCGGCGCTCCTTGAGCATCAGCATCCGTGCAAGATCAGTGAAGGTATACGCCCGATTCTGAACCATGGCATCAAGGAGCCTTTTCCTGCGAACTGCAAATTCTTCACGTTGATTGCTGCTATGTGGTGTTTTCCTTTCCTTCGGCGCATCCTCTGTTGCAACTGTGGAATTTTGCGGATCTGATTTGCCAATTTGAAAATGCCTGGCTGGACCGCCGCTGAAATCCGCCGCCTGGGCTGGAACGCTCTTGCCTTCGCGTTTCAAACCGTAAAGCGTGGCGCTGACGAAGGAATCCCTGTCCTCGAAAACCGGAGCCTTTCCCCCCGACTGCTCCATCTCCTTGTAGATCCTGTCCACGCCTTCGCCGAACTCCTTCACAAGGCCATAGTCATGCAGGAACTTTACGATCTTGGGATTCCTTGAGAAATGCACGCGCCGAATGTTGGACGGACGAACCATGCCCGGCAGCGATCCTGGGCTTAGGAAGGTGATGCGGTCATCAAACATCTTGATTTCGATCGGCGTGCCGAGGATAGAGTAGTCCCGGTGCGCCACGGCATTGACCAGCAGCTCCATCCAGCAGAACGTCGGGTACTCAGGGATCCTCGTAAACACGCCATCCTGCCCCAAAAAGCTGTACTCACGCATAAGCGTGGAGATGAAAGCTTCCGATTTCCTGATCATCTCAAGGACGGTTCCACCGAACACTGCATCCTTGACGACATTGAGCTCCGTGCCATTTTGCTCAGACGATCCTTCATAGCGCAGGAACCTCACATATGCGCGTGGAAGGAACTTCTGCGGATCCTTGCCAAAGAGCAGCGCTGCTGCGATGGTTGCAGCCCCGCCATCGCCTGTGCCAGTGATAAAGCCATTCTGGCTGAGGAACTCGCCCTCGCTTTTCATGTATCCAATGCGCTTTATGTAATCGCGGATCTTGTCCCAATCGAGATCGCCTTCTGCAGAGCCGCGCGCGGGCATGTCCTCGTACCAAGCCTCGCCCTTTGAGAAGTGGAGCCTTTCCCTCTCCTCGAATCCAAGCCGCACCGACTTGTCGCCAATGCGGCAATAGGCTTCGCCAGACCTGCTTTGGACCAGATGGGGACTTTGGCTCACTTCCAAAAGAATGACGTGATTTTGCCTGCCGTTCAGGTCTTTGCAGGGAAGTATCCTAGTCAAAACTACTGGAGGAGGGAAACAGAACCAAGTTGGAGCGTAAATCAGGTCGTTAATATGCTCCTTGTCACCGTCGACTCCAGTTACATCGCCGTTATCCTCGATGCCAATCGCAATTTCACCCCCATCGGCATTCGCCATAGCGATGATTGGAACAGCCAAATCCTTTGCCTTGATCCGTGCGCTCTTGCGGTCAAAAGTCTGCCCCTCGCTCTTAAAACGCAGTTCCTCGACCAAGCGGTCATTGTCATCATTGGCAATTTCCATTCGATGCTCTCCACAGTGAAAGACATTGTTCGAGCAGAGGCCGCTCCATAGGCTGCTACGCAATAGCTGCGTTAGCTCTTACTTGCTCTCCCCTTCAGCCCCGCCCTGGGCTGCCAGCGGGGTGATCACGGCGATGTCGCAGTCTATCTCATCGACCACCCTCTCGCAGATGTTGCCGATGAGCGCGACCGCAAGCCCCCTGCGCGCGGCCGTCCCGATGAAGAGCGCGGTGGGCTTGAGCTCCTTGCAGATGGACGGGATCACCTCGTCGGGGTGCCCTTCGCGGATGTGGCAGCGCTCAGGCGGGATCCCGTGGCGCGCGGCGAACGCGAGCACCTGCTTGCAGCCTTCCTTCAGGTTCTCCTCGCTTAGGATCTGCGGGGTGAAGCCCGGGAGGTCGAGCGTCGCGGGAGGAACGATGGGGACGATGGCGTTTATGAGATGGATCTCGCAGCGGGTGAAGCGCGAGAGCTCCTGGGCCTCGCGCAGAAGGCGCATCGTGATCATCATCCCCTCCTTGTCCTTGGGATCGGGGGCGTTGATCGCAACTGCGATGGTGCCGGTAGGGGCCCACATCTGATCCTTGGCGATGTAGACGGGGAACGGGGAGCTGCGCAGGAGCTTCCAGTCAAGCGGCGTGAAGAGCACGCTGTCGAGCATGCCGTGGATCTCGGCGGTCTTGATGATGAGGCCGCAGTGCTCGCGCCTGGCGATGGCGATGATGTCGTCGCCGGGGTTCTTCGACCAGATGACCTCGGGTCGCACGTTGTAGCCTGCGGCGTTGACCTGCAGGTAGGCCGTGAGCCAGGCGCGCTGCTTGTCCACGATCTCCTGCTGCATGCGCCGCCCCTGCTCCACCGAGAGCACCGAGGAGATGTCCCACGAGAAGTCGTAGACAGGCATCACGGCGATGATCTCCTGGCGCCTGGCCCCGCTCTTTGAAGGGTGGGCCGAGGCGTACATGGCAAGCGAGAGCGCCCTCATGAGCGCCGGCTGCCTCATCTGGCGGGGCTCGATGACCGCGAGCACGGTTCCTTGTTTCTTCATGGGTGTCCTCAGTTTTTCGAGCAGTAGGCCGCAGTCTCGTCGCTCAGGCGCTTCCAGGCCTTCTTGACCCTGCGGATGTAGTCGTTGTGGATCCTCTGGTTGACCGAGTAGTGGAAGTGGTAGTTCCCCACCCCGCGCCAGATCTGGCCGTCGGCCTTCTCGATCTCGCGCCTAAGCAGGTAGCCCATGGCCCAGACGTTGCGGCAGGGCTCGGAGCGGATGTCGCTCTTGGTAAGCGAGAAGCGCGAGAGCTCCTTGAGCCTGACGTCGTTGATCTGCGCCGGCCCGCAGTCCTGGGTGCCGTTGGTGTTGTTGGTGCAGCGGCCGTTGAGCGGCCCCTGCTCGACGTAGAGCACCGAGTAGAGCAGCTCCTCGGGCAGCTCGAACTGCCAGGCCGTCCAGGCCACGCAGTTTCTCAGATCCTTGTACTTGTCCATCGGGGGCGTGCTGTAGGCGACATCCCTCCAGTGCGAGGCGCTGCCATGGCACTGCATGACCGCGGCCCCGGCGATCCCGGATAGCGCGGCCCAGGCTGCGATGGCGCAAAGCGCCGCCTTAATCCTGTCCATCTTCCTGTGAAAGTCCTTCAACGGCCGAGACCACGGCCTGCTCGGCCTGATCGTAGGCGTCATCTGCAAACTTGGGCGGCTCGGCCTTGGGGTTGGGCACCGGGAAGCGCACCTCCTCGGGCTTGGCGTAATCCCCGCCCAGGGACTGCGGCAGCGACACCGCCACGATCATCGAGGTCACGGGCACGCCGTGCCGCTCAAGGCGCGAGGGGCGCAGCTTGAACACCAATGGCTCGGGGCGGCCGCTCAAGGTCACGGCCATCTGCGATCCCGCAGCGCCCTGCAACTGCTTTACCAGCAACTCGGAGGGCGATGCGGTGACCTCGGCCGAGAATCCCGGGTTCTCGACCCTGGTCTGCGCGATGTCCCAGGGCGCCCCGGCGCTGTCGAAGAAGCGCACCACGAGCATCCCGCGATCGGGCACCCCCATGACTATGCCCGGCACGTAGCCGTAGGCGAGCCTCACCACGCCGGCGCTGTCATCCCCGGGCACGAAGGGCGAGGACTCGATGTTGAGCGACTCGACGTCCCCGGAGCCGCCCTCGGCGTTCTTGATCTCGCGCATCTCGTCGAGCTGCTCCTGGGTGCGGAAGTCGCGCAGCGTCGCCGGCAGATCAGGAGGGGGCGCCGGCGCGGTGAGCTCGGCCATGGCCGGGGCCATGGCAAGCCCCGCGGCCAGGGCCGCAAGGGCTGCCTTCAATGCAAGCGTCAATCCCGCCTCCTCAGGTTTGCAAGGCAAAAACCAATCATCCATGCGATTTTACCGCACAAGGGAGTCAAGTCAGATGACGGCCGCTCCAAAACCCTCAGTCGCGTCAGCTCCCGGAGACGGCGCCGTGCAGCGCCCGCGGCTTCTCGTCTTCGCTGGTGATCCCGGCCCCCTTGAGGCTTGCAAGGCCCAGGGCGCAGCAGATGAGGCAGGCCCAGAAGATATAGGCGTAGGACCCAAGGCCTGAGAGCGAGAAGAGCGCTCCTGCGAAAATCTGGCCTAGGGTCGAGCAGTTCAGGAAGAGCGAGGTCGCCTGCCCCGGGATCGCGGGCAGGAGCCTTTGGAAGAGGATCATGCCCATGTTCGAGCAGTTGGCGATGAAGAGCGCCGGCAGCGGGGATGAGGCGAGGAACATCCAGGGCGAGGTGAAGTGCGGCATCACGATGAGGAACACGAGCAGCGCCGCCCCGCCTGCGGCTATCTGGGCGCAAAGCCCGGTGCGCCCCGAGATCCTCGCCCCGATGAACATCAGCGGGATCTCGAGGAAGGCCGAGAGGCCGTACATGGCGCCGGCGGCCCAGCTTGGCAGGTGAAGCTCCTCCATGATGAAAAGCGGCATGCAGGAGATGTAGCCTGAGAACGCCGTGAAGAGCAGCATCACGGCAAGGCACAGCAGCAGCACCTTGCGGCTGCGCCACCAGCCGCTTGAGGCCGCCTGCTCGTCCTTGGAGGCGATCATGGGAACGCGCGGCAGCCGTGCAAATGAGTAGGCGGCGCTTAGCGCGAAGAACGCGGCGCACATGAGGTAGAGGGAGCGGAATCCCAGCGCGGTTGCGATGAAGAACGCCACCGGCGGCGCGCCCACCCAGGCAAAGGAGGCTATCGAGCGCAGCTGCGTCGTGAACATCATGCCGTCGTCGAGGTAGCGCACCGCGTACTCGTGCCCCGAGGCGAAGGTCTGGGGGAAGGCGATGCCCATGGCCGCAAAGAGCAGGAGGCCCGGGCTGAAGAGCGCCCAGGCAGGCGGGTAGCTGCCCAATAGCAGGCTCGCCCCCGATCCGCACAGGAGCGACAAGGCGATGAGCGCGGGCCTCGAGGCCCCGCGGTCCGAGGCCGCGCCCACGCCCTGCACCACCACGAAGGTCGCGACCGGCAGGAGCATCGAGAAGAGGCTCACCATCCAGGGGGCGAGCCCCAGCTCCTTGGTGTAGAAGAGCGTGAGCACCGGGTAGAGCAGCGCCGAGCAGGTCGGGGCCATGAAGCCTGCGACGTAGTAGTCGGCCCTGCGGCCGCCCCGGTCTGCGTGCCTTGACATCAGAAAGCCCCTCCTCAAATTGCAGCGCCATGTTAGCAAAGCCCGGACGCGGCGATCTTCCATTCAGGGCAGCGGTCAATTTAGTATTGACGTATTTAGAATATTAGATATAATTCTGGCCATCAGCGATGACGCATCCGCCATTTTCCATCGGAAAACGCATCTAAATTATTAGATATATGGATTTATCGAGGGAGGAAGTTCATTCCATGCATTTTGCAAGCACCGTGGTAAGGCCGCCATATGAGGCCGGCAGCGCCTATCTCCAGGTGACGTCAGGCTGCAGCCACAACGCCTGCCGCTTCTGCACCTACTACAAGGACGCGCGCTTTGCCGTATCGCCTGAGAGCGAGGTGGAAGGGGATCTCATGGAGCTTGCCTCCACCGGAGTCAAGTTCCCGCGGATCTGGCTGCAGGGAGCCGATCCCTTCCTGCTCTCCTATGAAAAGCTCATGAGGATCGCAGGGCTCGTCCACCGCCACCTCCCTTTTGTGAAAACCATCGGCGGCTACGGAAGGGTCAGCAGCCTTAGGAACAAGGATGCGGAGCAGTTGAGGAAGCTCAAGGATGCGGGCTACAGCGGCATCGTCTTCGGAGTCGAGTCTGGCGACGACGATGTGCTTGCGTTCATGAACAAGGGATACCAGTCCTCCGAGATCGTCGCGCAGCTTTCAAAGATGGACGAGGCTGGGCTTGCGTACGAGATGATCTACCTGTGCGGGCTTGCCGGGCACGGCAAGGGGATCCGCAACGCCAGGCGCTCGGCGGAAGTCTTCTCAAGGCTCCACCCGGACCGCATCCTCATTGCAAGCCTCACCATCTTCCCGGACACGCCGCTGATGGCTGACATCCGCAGCGGAGGCTTCATCGAGGAGGGCGAGGGCGAGCGCATCAGCGAGATGGAGGAGTTTATCCGCGGCCTTGAAAACGACACGCTCATCGACGCGCGCAACGCTTCGGCCATAGTCTCGCCCTACGGCAGGATCCCAGAACACAAGGAGGAGATGATCGCAGGACTTCAGTCAGCATACCGCCTCTACGGCGAGGACGGCCTCAGGCGAATGCGCCGGAGCCTCCAGATGATCTGAGGATGCCGAAAGCCCGCGCGGCGCAAGGGAGCCCGGGCTATGCGGTGTATAATGGCGCCGGTGCGCCGGGCTGTCCGGCGCTGCGCATGAACACATTGAATTTCCGAGGGCAAAAATGAGCACTCTGGTCATTGGCCACAAGAATCCCGACACCGATTCCATCGTCGCGGCGCTGTCCGCAACCAACCTCTACCGCGGCCGCGGCATCGACGCCGCCCCTGCCGCCCAGGGCGAGCCCGCCCCGGAGACCGCCTTCGTCTTAAAGCGCTTTTGCCTCAAGGCCCCCGAGGTCGTGACCTCCGTTGCCGGCAAGGACGTCTACCTCGTCGACTACTCCGATCTGGCCCAGGCCCCCGCGGACTTCAAGGACGCCGCCTCGCTGCGCGGCATCATCGACCACCACAAGCTCGGCGACGTCACCTCCGACACCCCGCTTGAGTGCTTCATCATGCCGTACGGCTGCTGCAACACCATCATCAAGGAGCTGCACGACTACTACAAGGTCGCGATCCCCAAGGATCTGGCCGGCGCCATGCTCTGCGCGATCCTCTCTGACACCGTGATCTTCAAGAGCCCGACCTGCACCGAGGCCGACCGCAAGGCCGCAGCCGATCTGGCGAAGATCGCAGGCGTTGACGATCCCAAGGCTCTGGGCATGGAGATGTTCAAGGCCAAGTCGAACCTCGACGCCTCCCCGCGCGACCTCATCTTCCGCGACTTCAAGGATTTCGACATGTCCGGCCACAAGATCGGCATCGGCCAGCTCGAGCTCGTCTCCCTCGAGATGGTCACCCCCGACCTCAAGGCCAAGCTCCAGTCCGAGCTTGCCAAGGTCAAGTCCGAGGGCCGCTTCGGCGCGATCCTCGTGCTCACCGACATCATGAAGGAAGGCTCCGAGGTGATGGTCGCCTCCGACGACGACGCCAAGGTGCTCGCCGCCTTGGGCGGCAGCGCCTCCAAGACCTGGCTGCCCGGCGTGATGTCCCGCAAGAAGCAGGTCGTCCCGCCCCTCCAGAAGGCCTTCAAGGACTGATGCCCGATTAAGGAGGCGCGGCCTCCATGAAAGCCCGGGGATGCGCAAGCCCCCGGGCTTTTTCAGCGCAGGGCCCCGCGTCCTGCCCGCCAAACCTTGTAGTTTCCCAATTTTCTAAAGGAGGCCCCATGGCCGCCAACCAAAGGATCCCAACCGTAGGCTTCGTCTCGCTGGGCTGCGCCAAGAACCTCGTGGACACCGAGCGCTTAAGCTCGGCCATCGTAGCCATGGGGTATCAGACAAGCCCCGACTACCAAGGCTGCGATGCGGTCATAGTCAACACCTGCGGCTTCATCACCCCGGCCATCGAGGAGTCGCTCGACGCCGTGAACGAGGCGCTCTCCTCCTCTGCCAAGGTCATCGTGACCGGCTGCCTTGGGCGCAACGCGGAACTGGTGCGTGAGCGCTGTCCCAAAGTCTCCGCCGTGGTGGGCCCGGGACTGCGCTCAAGCGTCATCCGCGAGCTTGAGAAGGCCGTGGGCAAGCCGCCTGCGGCGGCGCGCCAGAGGGTGCCGGAGTCGGGGATCCTGCTCACCCCGCCGCACTACGCCTACCTGAAGATAGCCGAGGGCTGCCGCCACCGCTGCGCCTTCTGCATCATCCCAAAGCTCCGCGGACCGCTGCGCTCGCGCTCGCCTGAGACCATCATGAAGGAGGCGCGGGACTTGAAGCGCCGCGGGGTCAGGGAGCTCCTCGTCATCGCCCAGGACTCCTCGGACTACGGCATCGACCTCTCCCCCAAGTCCTCGCTCTCATCCCTGCTCTCCATGCTCTCAGAGCTCAAGCTCTGGGTGCGCGTGCACTACGTCTACCCCTCGCCCGAGGCCGACCGCGCCGTCGAGCTCATGGGCCGCGGCCTCGTGCTGCCCTACCTCGACGTGCCGCTGCAGCATGTGGCGTTGCCGCTTTTGAAGGCCATGCGCCGCCCCGGCGGGGCCGAGAGGGCGCTTGACGCAGTGAGGCGCTGGCGCTCCATCTGCCCCGATCTCTGCATCCGCTCTACCTTCATCACGGGTTTCCCAGGGGAGACCGAGGAGATGTTCGGCGAGCTCCTGGACTTCCTAAAGGAGGCGAGGCTCGATCGCGTGGGCTGCTTCCCCTACTCGGACGTCGAGGGCGCCGAGGCCAACTTCCTCCCGGGAGCCGTAGACCCCGAAGTGCGTCAGGAGCGAGCCCAGAGGCTCATGGAGCTTCAGGCCAGGATCTCCTATGAGAAGCTCGAGCAGCGCATGGGACGCGAGTACGACGTCATCATCGACTCGGTCTCCGAGGATGGCACCGCCGCCGGGCGCACCAAGTACGAGTCGCCCGATGTGGACGGCACCGTGATCGTTCAAAACGCCCGGGGCGTGCATGAGGGAGACATCGTCAAGGCGGTCATGATCGGACATGACGAACACGATCTGGAGGCCAAGCTTGCACCACAAGAGGGCAAAATAGTGGGTTTCAGGCGTGTTTGATCATCTTACGGGCAGGAAATCGCGACACCATTGACTGACGTATCCTAGAATTGTGCATGTGCGCGGGCGGAGGACGCCGCCCGTGCCCCAAACTTGCTTGTGAGAAAACGAAATGCTAGAGAACGTTAATCCGAAATCCCCGCTTGCCAACGCGCTAAACCGCGTGCCCTTCATCCTCCAGATAGTCATCGGCCTGTGCCTGGGCATCTTCCTTGCCTGGGTCTATCCCGATGACAAGACCGTCATCCCGGCGCTCGGCAACCTCTTCGTGAAGGCCCTGAAGGCCATCGCCCCGCTGCTGGTATTCGTGCTCGTCGCGGCGGCAATTGCCAAGCAGAACACCTCCGAGCGCACCTCGCTCAAGACGGTGATGGCGCTCTACGTCATCGGCATGGTGCTGGCATCGACGCTCGCCCTCGTGATGAGCTTCCTCTTCCCGAGCACCTTCGCCGAGCTTGCCGATGAGGCCCAGGGCGTCGCCGCCCCCAAGGGGATCAAGGAAGTCCTCATCAACTTCGTCAACCAGGCCGTCGACAACCCGGTCAACGCCCTGCTCACCGGCAACTACATCGGCATCCTCGTGTGGTCGGCGCTCTTTGGCGTGATGTTCCGCTTCTCCCATGACGCCACCAAGAAGGTGCTCGACGATCTCGCCCAGTGCGTCTCAGGCGTCGTGCGCATGGTGATCCGCTGCGCTCCCCTGGGCGTCCTGGGCCTCGTCTACTCCTCCTGCACCCAGGAGGGCGGCTTTGCCAACCTGCTCAACTACGTGCACGTGATCGTGGTGCTCGTCGTCACCATGCTGATGGTCGCCTTCATCATCAACCCGATCATCGTCTTCGCCTGCACCCGCAAAAACCCGTTCCCGCTCATCGGCACCTGCATCGCCAACAGCGCCGTGACCGCGTTCTTCACCAGGTCCTCGGCGGCCAACCTGCCTGTGAACATGGAGCTTTGCAAGAAGCTCGGATTGCCCAAGGAGACCTACTCGATCTCGATCCCGCTTGGCTGCACGATCAACATGTCAGGCGCCGCGGTGACCATCATCGTCATGACCATGGCCGCCGTAAACACCCTGGGCGTCCAGGTCGACTTCGGCTCGGCGCTCTTCATGGGCATCACCGCCGTGCTCTGCGCCTGCGGCTCCTCCGGCGTCGCCGGCGGCTCGCTCATGCTGATCCCGCTTGCCTGCTCGATCTTCGGCATCAACAACGACATCGCGATGCAGATAGTCGGCATCGGCTTCATCATCGGCGTGATCCAGGACTCCACCGAGACCGCGCTGAACTCCTCGACCGACGTGGTCTTCACCGCGGCAGCCTGCGCACGCGACGCGCGCCTAGGCCGCGGCCCTGCGATGGGCAAGCCTGAGGAATGATCCCCAAGCCCTTTTAATCTTCAAAAAAGCCCGGGGCATCCCGGGCTTTTTCATGCGCGAGAGAAGCGCGCGCCCCGCGCTTCTTTTCCTGATTTTCATGCCCGCTGCGGCATAGCCGCAACTCTTTCCCCCCATGCCGCGGAACGATGATTTAAAATGCCTGCCACCGGGCGCTCCGCCCGCCATGTTCCAGATGGATTAGAAAATGCTAGAGAACGTAAATCCCAAATCCCCGCTTGCCAACGCGCTAAACCGCGTCCCGTTCATTCTTCAGATAGTCATCGGCCTGTGCCTGGGCATCCTCCTGGCCTGGGCCTATCCAGATGACAAGACCGTCATCCCGGCCCTGGGCAGCCTCTTCGTGAAGGCCCTGAAGGCCATCGCCCCGCTGCTGGTATTCGTGCTAGTCGCGGCGGCAATTGCCAAGCAGGACACCTCCGAGCGCACCTCGCTCAAGACCGTGATCGCGCTCTACGTCATCGGCATGGTGCTCGCCTCGACGCTCGCCCTTGTCATGAGCTACCTCTTCCCCAGCACCTTCACGGAGCTGGCCGACCAGGCCCAGGGCGTGACCCCGCCCCAGGGGATCAAGGACGTCCTCATCAACTTCGTCAACCAGGCCGTCGACAACCCGGTCAACGCCCTGATGACCGGCAACTACATCGGCATCCTCGTGTGGTCATCGATGTTCGGCGTGATGTTCCGCTTCTCCCATGACGCCACCAAGAAGGTGCTCGACGATCTCGCCCAGTGCGTCTCAGGCGTCGTGCGCATGGTCGTGCGCTGTGCGCCCCTGGGCGTCCTGGGCCTCGTCTACTCCTCCTGCACCCAGGAGGGCGGCTTTGCCAACCTGCTCAACTACGTCCACGTCGTGGTCGTCCTGGTCGCCACCATGTTGATGGTCGCCTTCATCATCAACCCGATCATCGTGTTCGCCTGCACCCGCAAAAACCCGTTCCCGCTCATCGGCACCTGCATCGCCAACAGCGCCGTGACCGCCTTCTTCACCAGGTCCTCGGCAGCCAACCTGCCTGTGAACATGGAGCTTTGCAAGAAGCTCGGTCTGCCCAAGGAGACCTACTCGATCTCGATCCCGCTTGGCTGCACCATCAACATGTCAGGCGCCGCGGTGACCATCGTCGTCATGACCATGGCCGCTGCCACCACCGTGGGCGTCCACGTGGACTTCGGCTCGGCGCTTCTGATGTGCATCGCCTCCGTGATCTGCGCCTGCGGCACCTCCGGCATCGCCGGCGGCTCGCTCATGCTGATCCCGCTTGCCTGCTCGATCTTCGGCATCAACAACGACATCGCGATGCAGGTCGTGGGCATCGGCTTCATCATCGGCGTGATCCAGGACTCCACTGAGACCGCACTGAACTCCTCGACCGACGTCGTCTTCACCGCCGCAGCCTGCGCACGCGACGCGCGCCTGGGACGCGGCCCTGCGATCAGCAAGAACGCCGACTGACGCCTCCTGCATGCAAGGCCCGGATCCACGGGCCTTGCCTTCTCTTTCCCGTGGCTTTTTCGGCCAAATTGCGCACGATGCATGGCGGTCCCCGCCATTGCAACTGCATTAATGCGCAGATCACCTGCCTTTACTATCTGCATTTTTATCAATTTGCATCAGTAAGTTGACGCTAAATCACCCCGCTTTTACGCCTCTGCTCTAAGCGTATTTTTGCCAAAAATCCCGCTCCATCCGGCCTTTCGGAGTCCCAAGACGCGAAGTCTTCTTTGCAACTTGCTGTTATACCGGAATAATTTTTAAAAGATCCGCACGCTCCCCCGCGCGCGCCGCGCAAATCCCCGCGCCGTTAGACTCTCCGCAGGTTATTTGATGGAGGGCGCGATGGGCGCAGAAGGGAGTTTCGAGGAGCGCGCGCTCGGGCGGCTCAAACAGGCCTTCGGGGAGAAGATCCTCGAGTTGCTTGACGATCCACGCACGCTTGAGATCATGGTCAACCCCGACGGCTCGCTGTTCTGCGAGCGCGAGGGCGCGGCCATGTCCTGCGAGGGCTCCGCCCGCCCAGGGCTTGCCCGCGAGGTGATCCTCACGCTCATGGCCATGCGCGAGTCGGGCGAGCGAGACAGCGGGATCTTCTCCTGCGAGCTGCCGTTTTGCAGCGCCCGCTTCGAGGGGATCATGCCCCCTTTGTGCCAGGAGCCCTGCTTCTGCGTGCGCCGCCACGGCGCGGCGCGGCTGGGGCTGTCAGATCTGGTCGCGTGCGGCTCCATAAGCGCGCAGTGCGCCGACTACCTGAGGCAGGCTCTTCTGAAAAGGCGCTCGATCATGGTCTGCGGCGGCACCGGCTGCGGCAAGACCACCTTCTTGAACGCGCTTTTGAACGAGGCCTCGCTCCTGCTCCCCCGCGATCGGGTGATCGCCATCGAGGACACTCCCGAGCTCCACCTGCCCTTTGCCAACTCAGTGTCGCTGCGCGCCTGCGGCGGCACCGGCACGGGCGAGCTCGTGCGCGCGACCTTGAGGATGCGCCCCGACCGCATCGCCGTGGGCGAGGTGCGCGGCAGCGAGGCGCTCGATCTCGTGGACGCCCTCTCATCGGGGCACGCAGGCGGCATGGCCACGCTGCACGCAGGCTCTGCCATGGAGGCGGTGCGCCGCCTCGTGCTCCTGGTGTCCCGCCACCCGCGCTGCCCCAAGTCCATCGAGCCCTTGGTCGCAGGCGCGCTCGATCTCATCGCCGTGCTCGAGGGGCGCCCCAAAAGGCGCCTTCTGGAGCTTTGCGCCGTCCGCGGCTACCGCGGCGGCAACTTCGTTTTGGAAAACACTGGAGTGGAACTATGCTGAAGCAAATCCTCACCGCCGCGCCAGCGGCATTGCTCATGATCCCGCAGGCCCTGGCCTCAAGCAGCGGCTCGGGAGTGCTGCCCTACGAGGGCTGGCTCATCAAGGTCCAGGAGTCGCTCACCGGCCCCGTGGCCTTCTCGGTGGCGCTCATCGGCATCGTCACCTGCGGCGCGACGCTCATCTTCATGGGCGGCGAGATCGGCCGCTTCATGCGCTCGCTCATCTACATCGTGCTCGTGATGACCATGCTCGTGGGCGCCAACTCGCTGATGACCCAGTTCTTCCACGGGGCGGTGGTCTCGGACGCCGAGGCCCCGGCGCGCGACGCGATGCAGCTGCGCCCGGCCTCCGAGTCGGCCTCGCTCAACGCCTTCCTGAATGAACGCCCGACGGAGGAGTGCTGATGGAGCGCTCGCACGTCTACCGCTCGCTGATGCGGCCCTCGCAGTTTTTAGGCTGCGACCGCGAGCTCACGATGGGGCTTTGCATGATGTGCGGCCTCGTGGCCTTCGCCTCGGCAAGCGCCATGGGGGCGCTCCTGGCGCTCGGGCTTTTCGCCGCAGGCTTCATGGCGCTTCGCGCGATGTCAGCCTCCGATCCGCTCTTCCGCGAGGTCTACCTGAGAGCTCTGCGCTACGCCCGCTTCTACCAGGCGCGCGAAGGCATGGGAGGCAGGGCGCATGGCTGATCTCGCCAATGCCGCGGCTGCCGCCGGGGCGCTGTGTGCGGCAGGATCGCTGTGCTGCGCCTGCGCCGCGGCCTCGCTGCTGCCCAAGCGCAGCTCCGCGCGCGCCTTCCCCGCGCTTTTGGAATACGCGGCGCTTCAGGACCGCGGGGCGGTGCTCTTGAAGAGCGGCGCCCTGATGTCCTGCTTCGAGTGCTTCCCGCCTGATCTTGAGGATCTCGCGCCATCTGCGCGCGAGGCGCTGAGAAAGCGCCTCTCAGCGCTGCTTTTGCGCTGCGACGGGCGGACCGTGATCGCCTGCGACATGGTGCGCGACCGCCAAAGCCCCGCGCAGCTGCCTTACGAGGGCCCGGCTGGGGCAGCTGCCCTTGAGCGCGCCCGCGCCATCCACTTAGGCGGCATGGAGTTTTTCAAAAACCGCTTCTTCATAAGCTTTATAAGAAAAAGCCCGCTGCGCGCCAAGGCCCTGGCGGCGCGCTCGCTCGATCCTCAAAGCACGGACTTCAAGCGCGACATCGACGCCTTTTTAAAGGAGCGCGCGGCCTTCCAGGACAGTCTCTCCTTGTGCTTTGAGTGCAAGGCCCTGGGCGAGGCGCCAGGATCCGAGGGCGAGCTCTTGTCGTTCCTAAGCCGCTGCGTCCTCCTGCGAAACCGCCCCGTGGCCGTGCCCTCGGAGCGCTTTCCGCTGGACGCGCTGCTCTCATGCGAGGACTTCACCCCGGGACTTGCCCCGATCGTCGGTCCGGTGCGCCTCTCCTGCGTCTGCCTTGACGCCTACCCCTCGGAGACTGCGCACTGCGCGCTCTCATCGCTTTTGGAACTGCCCTTCCCGCTTAGGATCTCAGAGCGCTGCATCGGCTACGATCCGATGGCCTCGGGGATCATGATGAGCAGGCGGCGCCGGCTCTTTGAGCAGAAGCGCCGCGGGCTCCTCTCGCAGATCTTCAACGTCCAAGGCGGCCGCGCCGACTCCGACGCGACGAAGCAGGCCGAGGACGTGGGCGCGGCCCAGGACTCTTTGAACTCCCGCGAGGAGGCCTTCGGCGCGCTCTCGTTTGCCGCGATCATCGGCGCAGGCAGTCTCGAGGCGCTGCGCGAGCGCACCCGCCTTGCCGTGCGCGCCATCGAGGAGTGTGGCTTTGGCGCCAGGGTCGAGACCGTGAACGCCACCGAATGCTACCTGGGATCGCTGCCTGGCAACTTCAGGGCCAACGTGCGCAGGCCCCTGGTCTCAAACAGCGTGCTGGCCGATCTCCTGCCCTTCTGCGGCACGAACGCGGGAGAGGCGCAAAGCCCCAACCGCGGCTATGAGGGCCGCGCCCCGCTCATGCAGCTGCGCGCCCCGCGCGGCGGGCTGTTCTGCCTGAACCTCCACAGCGGGGATCTCGGCAACACCGTGGTCGCAGGCCCTCCGGGCACCGGCAAGTCGGTGCTGCTCAACGCCTTGATCCACGGCTTTTTGCGCTACAAGGGCATGCGCGTGTGGGCCTTCGAGCGCGGGTACTCGCTCTACGCCCTGTGCAGGACCGCAGGCGGGACCCACTGCGTGCTCGACGGCGGCGCCGGGCTGTGCCCGCTTGAGGAGCTCTCGACCCCCGAGGACCTGGGGCGCGCCCGCGACTACCTCATGGAGCTTTGCGCCATCCCCCGCGGAGCCCAGGGGGCTTCTGACGAGAAGGCCATCTGCGACGCGCTCTCGCTGCTCGCATCAAGGCCTTCCGGATCGCGCACGCTCTCCGACTTCTGCATGCTCTGCTCAAGCCGCCAGGTGCGCCTCTCGCTCGAGCCCTGGCTCAAGGGCGGCGGGAGGAGCGGGATCCTCGACGGCGAGCGCGATCCAAATCTTGACGGGGCGCTGTGCGTCTTCGAGTGCGCCGGCCTCTTCTCGCGCCGCCGCGAGTGCGCGATGGTGCTCAGGCACCTTTTAGGAAGGATCCGCAGGATCTGCGAGTCCGGGCCCGAGCCCTGCGCCATCGTGCTCGACGAGGCCTGGATCATGCTCCAGGACGGCACGTTCAGGGAGGATCTCGCCTCCTGGCTCAAGACACTGCGCAAGCACAACACCGCGGTGGTCATGGCCACGCAGTCGCTCTCGGACTTGGACGGCGCAGGAGAGCTCCTCGATTGCGCCAAGACCAGGGTCCTGCTGCCAAACCCCGATGCCGCAAGCGCCTCGATGGCCCCGCTCTACGAGAAGGCGGGCCTTTCGCAGCACGAGATAGCCGCGGTGGCCTCAGGAGTCCCGCGCCGCGACGTCTTCCTAAAGAAGGACTCCCGCTTCTCGCGCCTCAACCTGGCGCTTTCAAAGGAGGAGCTTTCAATCTACTCGCTTGCCGGGACGGCTGCGCTCAAGGCCTTTGAAAGCAAGGGCGGGGAGGTTGCATGAAAGGGTGCGGATCATCCGTGAAGTCGCTTGACATCTCCCGCGCGCAGATCGTGCGCGCGCTCATTCCGATGGCCTTCGGCCTTGCAGGATGCGCCTTCGGGCTCATAAGCCTGTGCGCCTACATAGGCCTGGCATCGCAGACGCGCATCGTTCCCTACGTGGTCACAGTGGACCGCACCGGAGCCGTGCTCTGGCGCGACGATCTCAAGGGCTCCCCGAAGATCCCCGAGGCGGCGGTGGCCTCCGACATCGCCTCCTTCATCGCCGATCTGCGCACCGTGACCGACGATCAGAACTTGAGGGCCCAGGCCGTGCGCCGCGTCTACGCGCGCCTGTCCGAGGGCACGCAGGCCCTGGAGGCCGTCGAGCGGCATTACCGCAAGGAGCAGGACGCGGCAATCGAGCAGTCGGCGGTGAGCATCGAGAACATCCTGAGGGTTTCCGAGGACACCTTCCAAATCGACTGGAGCGAGAGGCCCGAAGAGGGCCCGGGCGCGCTGATGCGCGCAAGAGTCTCCTACACCCTCTCGCCTCCTGACGGGATGTCGCTTGACGCCTTGAAGCTCAACCCCCTGGGCGTACGCGTGGCCGCGCTCTCCATGAGCCAGCGGGCCGCGCCCAAGGGCAGGAATGAGGAGGCATCATGATCCGCCCTGCCCTCTTGCTGCTTTCACTGCTCCTGTCCGCCGCGCGCGCCGACGATCTCGCGCTCTACGACGCCATCGAGGGATCGAGGCTCGACGAGGCCGACCGCAAGGTGCTCGCCGAACTCGAGGGGAGCGGGCGCAACGCCCTCCCTGGCGGCGCCTGGCGCCCAGGCGAGGTCGTGTTCGAGTACGGGACGGGCCACCACAGCGTGGTCTGCGCGGTGCTCGAGCTGTGCGACATTGCGCTCGAGCCTGGCGAGAAGATCCTCGACGCGCAGATAGGCGACTCGGCGCGCTGGAGCGTCGACACCGCCTCCTCGGGAAGCGGCGGGACCCAAGTCTCGCACCTGGTGGTGAAGCCGCTTGCCTCCGGGATCCGCACCTCGCTCGTCGTCACCACCGATCGCAGGGCCTACCACTTGAGGCTCAAGGCCTCGCCCGACCAGTACATGCCCTCGGTGCGCTTTTCCTACCCCGGTCGGGGCTTCTCGGCCCTCTCATCTGCAAAGGCCGTCCAGGCCCAGTCATCGCGCCAGAGCGCAGTAGTGCCGTCTGGACGCATCGAAGTGGACGGGGGCTACCAGGAGCGCGCAGGCGGTGGCGCCGCCGAGGCGGCCATCCTTGACGAGGAGGCCATGCACGACAGCGACTACGAGATCACGGGCGACGAGGAGGCCATGCCCGAGCGCGTGTTCTTCGACGGGCGGCGCACCATCGTGCGCATGGCCCGCGGGACGGCGCGCATGCCGGTGCTGCTTCTAAGCGGCGGCGCCAACTACCGCGTAAGCGGCACTGACTACATCATCGACGGCAGAATTGCCGCGGCCTCGCTCGTGCTCACGGACGGCGGGGAGACCTACAGGACGGAGATAAGCCATGTCGGATAGGAGGGCCCTTTGCAGGGCCGCATCGAGGGTGCTCGCCGCCGCGGCGATCGCGCTGTGCTCGGTGAGCTTCGGCGATGACGAGTGCAAGGACGCTGAAAACTGGGAGATGCTGCGCGCTCCGGCGCTGTCGCTGGCCTCCGAGCTTGCAAGAAGCGCCCTGGCGCAGGACGGGGTGCGCGCCTTTGGCGCGCACGCAAGGCTGCTTTCAGAGGCGCTCGAGTCCTCGGGCATTGCAACCTGCGGCGGCGAGGGCTGCGGCATCCCGGCGCTCTTGGAGGTCTCAGGCTGCGGCCTTGCGGCCGTGGTGACGCTCCGGACCGGCTCTGTCTCGCTCTCGCAGCGCTGGGACTTCTCCTCGGGCGCGCCGCGCCCGGCCTCGCCGGTTGAAGTGTCGGGGGCCTGAGATGCGAGGACAGAACCGAGTGCTGGGCGACGGGCCCATAAGCCGACTCCCACTCATCATCGGAGTCGTGATCTCGTCTGCCGTGATCTCTGCGCTCTTCTTCCTGGGGCCGGGGCGCGCGGACAAGGAGCAGGAGGCCCAGCAAGCGCAGGGCGCCTCCGAGGCCGGCGCCTTCAAGGCGATGCTCGCGCGCGGAGAGAGCGTGATAGCAAAGGACGAGAAGCTCCTGGCCGAGCGAAGAAGGCGCGAGCGCGGGCCGCAGAACGAGGATCTCAGCCCTGAGGAGCTTCGACAGAAGGCCCTGGCCCTCTCGGAGGAGGCCCGGCAAGCCTCGGACTATGCCGACTCGCTTGAGGGGGTGAAGCGCCCCGAGGGCAGCGCGCCGGCCTTCGAGGACGACTATCGCGCCTACGCTGGCAAGGAGCGGGAGCGGCCTGCGCCCAAGGCCGAGCCCCAAGGCGGGCCTGGGAGCGTTCAAATGAGCATCCGGCAAGATCCGGGTAGGCAGGCGAGGCTCCAGGCCTTCGAGCAGGCGCTGCGCTCCCCCTCGCGCATCGAGCTTAAGAAGGACAGCGCCCAGGAGCAGGCCAAGTCCGCCAAGTTGCCAGCGCAAGCCCCGGGAGGCCGCGACGATCGCTACCGCACGCTCTCTGAATACTCGCTTTTGGAAGGCGGCGGCGGGCATGTGCTGAACTCGAGGGTCGAGGCGATGAAGACCCCCTGGTGCCTGAGGCAGGGAAGCGTGATCCCGGCCGTGCTCGTGACCGCGGTCAACTCCGATCTCCCAGGCCAGGTCACAGCCCAAGTCCCCTCGGACGTGCTCGACTCGGTGCGCGGGAGCGACGTGCTCATCCCGGCGGGGACGATGATCGCAGGCCAGTACGGCGCCTCGCCAGGCTACGGGGCCGAGCGGCTCTTCATCGCGTTCTCAAGGCTGCTCTTCCCCGACGGCACCTCGCTCTCATTGGGCGCCATGCCAGGCCAGGGGCCGGATGGCGCGGGCTTCGAGTCCGACACCGATTCGCACTTCCTCAGGATGTTCACAGGATCGTTCCTGGTCTCGGCCGTGAGCGCCTCGGTTTCCGCCTCGCAGATGCAGTCGGGCGGGAGCTACACCTACGGCTCGGCCCTTGGGCAGTCGGCAGGCGACAGCCTGGGACAGACCCTCTCGAGGATCCTCGAGCGCAACCTCAACCTCTCGCCCACGCTTAGCGTCAAGCCCGGGTACAGCTTCTCCGTCGCGGTGACGCGCGACATCTACTTCAACGGACCCTACGGAACGGAGGCCTTTTCACGATGATCAGAAGATCCCTTGCCGCCGCGGCGCTGCTTGCCGCATGCTCCTGCTGCCTTGCCGAGAACGAGGAGGGCTTGCTGCGCGACATCTCCTCGAAGCTCTCAGAGTCGCTTGACACCATGCGCTCCTGGTCGCGGGAGAACCAGCGCCAGACCGAGGAGCTCAGGGTGCAGGCCCAGAAGGCCATGGAGCTTGCAGGAAAGGATCACGAGACCCCCGCCAAGGACACCTGGGACAAGGTGGACGAGCTCAACGAGAACTCGCTCGGCGTGCTCCACGCCTCGCAGTCACTCTGGAAGAGCTACGGCAGCCTCTCCTCCTACATCTCCTCCTTCAAGAAGGCCGAGGCCTGGCGGGAGTGCGTGCAGTCGCAGCAGAACTTCGCCAAGAAGTGCTCGTTCCGCGAGGTGCTCTCGCGCATGGACTCCAAGTCCATCGACTACGCGGCCGAGGCCATGCAGAGCGCCGAGGAGAACTCCAGGGCCATAGGCGAGTCCATACGCAAGCTCGAGCTTCTGAGCTTCGAAGCGCGCGCCGCCGAGGGGCTGAGCGCCGGGCTCGACACCCTGGCCAAGGTCAACGCCGCCTCCACCGCCTCGCTTGCGGATCTCGGAACGAGCATCAACACCATGCTGCGCATCCAGGCCCACGAGGCGGCATCCTCGCACAACCTCGCGCTGGCCCAGCAGGAGGGATCGCGCGAGATGCTCGAAGGCGGCGGCGACGTGCGCTCCGAGCACTACAGCATGGAGGCGCGCCTCCATGTCAGGAACTGACGCAGGGCGCGCCTCGTCGCGCGCCGCATTGCTTTTGGCGCTCCTGCTCCTCCCCTGCTGCGCGCACGCGGCCAAGGAGTTGAGCCCCGACGGCGTGCTCAACTTCGTGGCCGACTCCTTCATCGCCGGGGCCTCGCGCTACGCGCAGCCCATCAAGGACGCAGCCGAGCGGCTCTTCTGGATCCTGCTTGCCATCTCGATCGTGGTCTCGGGAATCAAGCTCATATTCAAGCAGGGCGACCCCTCGTCGTTCTTCGCAGTGCTGGTGCGGCTGTGCCTGCTCACCGGGGCCTTCCACTTCCTGCTTGCCAACGGCACCGCCATCGGCGCGAGCGTCATCGACTCGCTCTCCTCGGTCACGAACGACCGCGCAGTCGGGCCCTCGGAGATCCTCGACTGCACGTTCAACACCACGCGCACGCTCAACAAGGCCATAAGCTCGTCCATAGCCAACATCCCGACTGCGCTGGTGCTGCAGCTCATGATCCTGTTCTTCACGGTGACGATGTTCCTGGTGGCGATCCGCTACATCACGCTCTACCTCACCGCCTACATCTTCTGCGTGTGCGGCGTGTTCGTGCTCGGCTTCGGCGCCTTCAGCCACACCCGCGACATCGCAGTCTCCTACCTGCGCGTGATCTTCTCGCTCTCGCTGGAGCTCATGACCATGATCCTCATCTGCAACGCGGGCTTCGGCGTGCTCGAGGATCTCGCCGCGAGGGTCGCGGCCTTGAAGCGCAACCTCAACATGCAGGACGCCGGAGTGGTGCTCTTCACCGCGCTCTTCATCTACGCCCTGTCAGCGCGCCTGCCCTCCATCGTGGGCTCGCTCGTGGCCTCGCACCCCGATCCCGGCACCGTGCGCATGAGCATCCCCGTGATCTCGCGCTTCCTCGGTCACTGAAAGCCTTTTTCGAGGCGCTAAAATGAAGTGGCGGCAGCTGCCGCTACTTTAATTTTGGCTGTACAGGAGATCCCCCCATGATGCTTTCAAGGCCGCACATCACCTGCCTCATGGAATGCTCGGTTGACGGGAGGATAGACCGCAACCGCTGGCCGGCGCAGTACAAGCCCCTGGATGGCCCGGGGCCAGACCTCTACTACCGCACGCTAAACAGCCTGGGGCCCGACGGCAACCTCCTGGGACTCAAGACGGTGAGGAACTTCTTCGGGATCCCTGAGTTCAAGCACGAGGGCAGGCGCACGCCGCCTCGCGATCCGCACTTCTTCCGAGGGATCCGCGACGAGGTGATGATGACCGCGGTGTTCGACGGCGACGGCACGCTCGCCTACGGGCGCAACAAGCGCAACGGCAGCAACATCATCGCCGTCCTGGGCACCCAGACTGCCTCCGAGGAGTACATGCGCTACCTGCGCGAGCATGAGATCTCCTACACCTTCGCAGGCGACGACGGGACCGATCCCGAGATAGCGCTCTGCTCGCTCCTAAACGACTTCGGGCTGCGCAACCTGGTGCTTGAGGGCGGCGGCTCGCTCAACGGCAGTTTCCTCGAGCGCGGGCTCATCGATGATCTCGTGCTGATCATCTACCCCGGCATCGACGGCATGAGCTCGTCGCTCTCGGTGTTCGAGATCCCCGCCGCCAAGTCGCTAACCCCGGGCTGCGGGCACACGCTGGAGCTGGTCAGCGTCGAGCACGACGAGGCGGGCTACGTGGGGCTCCACTACCGGGTCCACTGAGGCTTTTTGCGGCGTTTGCAAAAAAAACTTGCAAAGGCGGGTAAAACCTTTACAATATGCACCGTTCTTTCGACGAACGGTGAGATGTCCGAGTGGCTGAAGGAGCACGCCTGGAAAGCGTGTATACGCGAAAGCGTATCTCGGGTTCGAATCCCGATCTCACCGCCACCGTCCTTCCTTCCAAATCCCCCTGAAATCCCCCTTTCAAAGCTTGAACTTCAAGCAATCCAGCATCAGTTTTAAAACACGCGAACCCTTGGCGCATCAATGCCTGCGCTCATTTTGAAACGCACATCATGTAACATGATATGACACGTACACCGCAAAGCGCCCATATGCGTCTAATTACCCCGTTTAACGATCCAGATCGTTAAACGGGATCGTTAAATGCTGGGGCCGCCCGGAGGCCCCTCGGGATTGCAAATGGAGGGTGCGATGGGCAGGCGCGCAATGCAAATCACTTGGGCGGAGCTCAAGGCAAGGATCAGGAAGGCCCAGGAGGAGAAGGGAACCGTCTCCATTGCCTGCGGAGCCGGGCTCTGCTTGCGGATCTTCGGCGATCTCAGCCATGTGCATGAGTCCGCCCTCGGGCACCCCGCCATTGCGGCGCAAGGCCTCGATCATCCCGCAGCCTGCCATGAGGATCTGCTGGATGATGAGCACGAACACCGGCGGCACCGTGTTGAGCATGTAGTTGCCGCAGGGGTTGTACATGAGCCTGACATCGGCGCGGCCTGCCGACTGGAGCGATGCCGCTGCGGCCTTGGAGCCCCCGCGCCTCATCAATGCCGCGGCGCTGCCGGTCGCCGGCTGCACCCCGGTGAGCACCGAGCGATAGAGGAGCAGATGCGAGGCGTCGCAGTAAAGCGGGATCGACTGGGCCTTGCCTGAGAGCAGGCGGCGCTCGAAGTCCCGCGGGATCACCATCATGCCGGCGATCCTCCCGCTGCGCATGGCCTCGGCCGCCTCGCCGCGGCTTGAGGCCTTCCTGAGCCTCACGCCCTCGGTGGTGCCGATGAGTCGGAGGAGCTCGCGCGAGGCTAAGCTGCCGTCCTGATCGACTGCGGCGAACTCAAGCTTCTACGGCAGCTCGTTCAGGTACGGTGACGGGGAGAGGATCGAGAAGAACACCAGCCCGATATGAAGAGCAGCACCGCGCCCGGACAGCGGGCGAGCGAGCGGCACTCCGAGGCGAATCAGCGCAACAGTTCAGGAAGCCTCATGGCGCGCCTCCGTCCTGCTCCTGATGGCGCAGAGCACGGCGCCCAGCGCCCCGTAGGCGCCGATGAGGATGAGGAGCGCCGCAAATGCCGGGACCTGGGATGAGGCAGGGGCGCCCTGGGAGGCCATGGCCGTCTCGGCTGTTATGGCGTGCGTCACCGGCAGCATCGAGGCCCACCACCTTGCAAAGGCGCTCATATAGCCCACCGGGAAGGTGAGGCCCGCGAAGGCCATCGCCGGCGAAGCCATCGCCGAGACCATCATCAGGCTGAAGAGCCTGGTCGCGCAGAAGCTTGAGATGAACACCGCCTGCATGCAGTTGGCCGCGATCATGAGCGCGTAGGCAGAGGCGACCTTCCATAGGGGGCAGAGCGAGGCGGTGGTGCCGGTCAGGCGCTGCGAGAGGAGCAGCAGGCACATGACCAGGAGCATGAAGCATGCGGGGGCTGCGGCGCGCCCGAAGGCCTCGGACGGCGTGATCGCGTGGAACATCTTGATGCGGGCGCAGGCGTAGATGAGGTACATGAGGGAGCAGAGCACCGTCAGGAAGCCATGGCACAGGAAGATCCGGTAGTCGAGCGCGGGGTTGCCGGGTGCCCTGAGGTCGATGGAGATCGTCGCGGACATGGGCGCGGCGGCCTCGGGCGGGCCCCCGGAGCGCATGAGGAAGTCCGAGTAGGCCTGCCTCCACGAGGCCTCAGAGAGCGCGACGAGATCGCGCCTTATGATGGGCCCCACTGGCATGCGCTGCCCGTCGGCATAGATCACGGCCCCGCCCTGGCGCCCCGCCATCACCTGGCGGCCTAAGTGGCGGGGGATGATGAGCACCGCGTACACGGCGCCGCTGCGCAGCAGATCAAGCCCCTCCTCCTCGGACTGCACCTCGTAGGCCACCCTCGGCGACGGCGAGGCCCCGGCATGCCTTATGAACGCGCGCGAAAGATCGAAGCCGTCGAGATCGCACGCCGCGATCGGGAGATCGCGCATCTGCCAGTCCTGGAAGAGCCCGGTGGTGATGAGGGCCGCCCCGATCGGGGCTATCACAAGCAGCCACCAGAACAGCACCCCGCGGTCAAAGCGCGAGGCCTCGTCCAGGAATGCCGCGGCAAAGCGCCCTGCCAAGGGATCACTCCGCAATCTCAAAGGGGTACTCGAAGATCACGCTCATCCTGAGGCGCAATCCGTCGATTGGGTGCTCGGGCCTGGCCCTCACCTCGAAGGTCTTGAGATCGTAGGAGCCTGAGTTGTTGGCGGCGCGCCAGGTGGCATAGCTGCCAAGAGGCTAGATGTAGTAGACCTCGAATGTCTGATCGTCATCCGAGATGGCGGGGATGCGCCCCACGATCCTCGTGCCCCACCTTGATGCCGCGCAGCTGATCCTCGCGCAGCATCGCGCTCGACCACAGCGACTTCAAGTTTATGACCGTGGCAAGGGGGGTATCCGGAGGCTGCAAGTTCGCCGCTCTTCACGATGATCTTGTCGACCTCGCCTTCGACCGGCGACTTCAATGAGAGATCCTTTGCGATGGTCTGCACCTCGCGGTACTGCGCCTCAAGGCTTCTCACGCTGGCGTGGGCGGCTTCGATGTCCTCGCGCCGGGCGCCGTTGCGCCCCTCGTCGAGCGCGGCCCTGGCCGCAGCCTCGGACTGCCTGGCCTGCGAAAGCCCCGCGCGCGCCTGGGAGACGCGCTCGAGCATCTCCCCGCCGTCAAGCGTCAGGATGGCATCGCCCTGATGCACCGCCTGGCCCTCGCGGGCGTCTTCATTGGCCACCCTGGCCGAGAACTTTGATGTGATGTCGTAGCGGTCGCCGTCCACCTCGCCCTGCACGAACGAGGCCTGACCCGGCGCGCTGCCGTTGAAGACGCAGGTTACCGCCATGATGAGCAGTCCGATCCCAGCAAGCGCCACCGCGACGGGCAGCGCGAACGCAGCCATGAGTTTTCCACAAAGCCGCCAAAGCCAAGATCCCGCAGGCAAGGCGGAGGCCTTGCCTCATTCCTCAGGCCTGAGCATGCCCCTTATGATCTCGGTGAGCATCCCGGTGTCTTTCAGCACGTCGATCTCGCGCCCCACTCCCATGGCGAGGTACGGGTAGTCGCGCATCAGGCAGAACACGGATTCAAGCGCCATGAAGGCTTTGAGCTCGTTGAAGCGGTGCTCCCCCTCGTGGAGCTCGTCCAAGATGCGGACGATCTCGCGGAACGGGGGCATGAACGACTCGTTGAAGAGCCTGCGCGAGGCCTCGTCGCCTGCCTGCATCGAGCGCCTGACCATCATAAAGTAGGCGTCGTCGCCGGCGTGGGCCGACAGGGCATCCACCACCATCTCGACGCACTCGGCGGCAGCCTTGCGCAGATCCTCCTTTTCCATGCCAAGCGAGCTTATCTGCCTAAGCCGCTGCGTGAGCCTGCGCGAGCCGCGCTCCATCTCCTGCCTCACCTCGGCCCTCACCTCGTCATAGAGGTTCTGCTTGGAGCCGAAGTGGAAGCTGATGAGGCCGAGGTTGCACCCCGCCCTCTGGGCTATGGACCTAGTCGAGGTAGCCTCGTAGCCGTACTCGCCAAAAAGCTCGATGGCGGCCCTGACCAGGTGCTTGCGGGTCTCCTGCCCGCGCAGCCGCCGCTTGTCAGTCTTAATGAGTGCGCTCTGAATGCCGTCCATGCTGCAATTCCTTACTCTGATGCCATGCTATGGCTTTTTAATTGATTAGTTAATCGACCAATTAAATATTTTACAACTGCCTGAAATGCGTGAATCACCGACAAATCCAAAATACTGGATCTGCGGAAGGTTCACAAAGCTTATCAATGTTAGCTTTTCGCCCCTGCGCTGTTAATGCCGCATTTGCGCAAACCGAACGCACAAAACCCCTGCCCGCTTGCGCAAGCAGGGGTTTTTGAGAGCGAAGACCTTACTCCGCAGGCCAGATGGAATCGAGGATCGCCTTGCCGGTCTTAGTCTTGAACATCCCGTCGGCGGCCTTGTGGACCTCGTCAGAGCCCAGGCCCTGCTCGCCTGCGTTCTGGAGGAAGTCAGCCTCGATCAGAGTCTGGAACTCCGGGGTTGCGGCAAGCTTCCAGGTATGGTGGTGGGCGACGATATAGGCTATCTGCCGCGCCTCGTCCTCATCGACCCCGGCGTCGCGCAGGAACTCCAGGGCAAGCGGCCCGCCTTCTGCCTCCTGGTGGTTCCACCTGGTGTCGCCGTACTTGGCGCGGCACACCGGGCAGGAGATGTCGTGGACTATGGCCGCAGCCTCGGCGCGCCTTGCCACGGCCTCCTCGAAGCCCTCGCCGCGGGCGATGAGCCTTGCAAAGGCGTGCACCCCGTTCAAATGCGAGATGTCATGGAAGTTGCCTGCCGAAAAGGCGATCATCTTGAGGTAAACCTGGTTGACGTCGATCATCGCGCCCTCCTCTTTTCCAATTAAAACCTTGGCATGGCCGTCGTCAGCGGAGTGAATTTTGCACCCCGGACGGCATCATGGCGGCGCCTTTTGATTATTTTGCGCACGAAAGACGGCGCGGCCGGCCCCTCGAATGAAGGGCCGGCCGCATCTTCAAGCCACGACTCAGATGTACTTGAAGTTGATCTCCTTGATCTTCTGCGACCAGATCCTAGGGCCGATCTGGTGGATGCTGTTGCCCTCGGAGTCCACAGCGACCGTGACCGGCATGTCGACGATCTTGAACTCACGCACGGCCTCCATGCCCAGATCCTCGAAGGCCAGGATCTTGGCGGCCTTGATGGCCTTGGAGACGAGGTAGGCGGCGCCGCCGGTGGCCATCAGGTAGACGGCCTTGTGCTTCTTGATGGAGGCGATCGCCTCGGGGCCCCGCTCGGACTTGCCGATCATGCCGTAAAGCCCGGTCTTGGAGAGCATGGTCTCGACGAACTTGTCCATGCGGGTCGAGGTGGTCGGGCCCGCAGGGCCGACGACCTCGTCGCCCACCGCCGGGACGGGGCCGACATAGTAGATGAACTTCTTGTGGAAGTCGACGCCCTTGGGCAGCGGCTTGCCGGCGTTCACGAGATCGCAGATGCGCTTGTGGGCGGCGTCGCGGCCGGTGAGGATGGTGCCGGAGAGCAGGAGGGTCTCGCCCATCTTCCAGGTGGCCATCTCCTCCTTGGTCACGGTGTCGAGGTTGACGCGCCTGACGTCCGCGCCCGCGCCGCCGATCTTGATGTCGGGGTAGCTGTCAAGCGAGGGAGGGGTGAACTTCGCAGGGCCGGTGCCGTCGAGCTTGAAGTCGATGTGGCGGGTCGCCGCGCAGTTGGGGATGATGGTCGTCGCCTTGGAGACGGCGTGGCAGGGGTAGGTCTTGACCTTGACGTCGAGCACGGTGGTCAGCCCGCCCAGGCCCTGGGCGCCGATGCCCAGGCGGTTGATCTTGTCGTACAGCTCGACGCGCAGCTTCTCCTCGGCAGTCTTCGGGCCGCGCTTGATGAGGTCCTGGATGTCGATGGGATCGTTGAGCGACTCCTTGGCCAGGATCGCGGACTTCTCAGGGGTGCCGCCGATGCCGATGCCGATGATCCCCGGAGGGCACCAGCCTGCGCCCATCAGCGGGATCTGGCTTAACACATAGTCCACGACGCTGTCGGAAGGGTTGAGCATCTTCATGTGGGTCTTGTTCTCAGACCCGCCGCCCTTGGCGGCGATGGCGACCTCGACGGCATTGCCGTGCACCATCTCGATGTGGACCACGGTCGGGGTGTTGTCCTTAGTGTTGGTGCGCGTGCCGATGGGATCGCGCAGTATGGACTTGCGCAGCGGGTTCGTGGCGCTGCAGTAGGCGCGGCGGGTGCCCTCGTCGACCATCTCCTGTACGGTCATGTCGCCCTCGAAGCGGACGTCCATGCCGATCTTCACAAAGCAGGTGACGGCGCCGGTGTCCTGGCACAGCGGGCGGTGGCCGATGGCGCACATGCGCGAGTTGGCCAGGATCTGGGCGATGGCGTTCTTGGCGGCGGGATTCTGCTCCACGTCGTAGGCGTGCTTCATGGCCTTGAGGAAGTCCTGGGGATGGTAGTAGGAGATGAACTGGAGCGCGTCCTCGATGGACTGGATGAAATCCTTTGTTTTGATGAGTGTTGTCATTATGAGGCTTGTCCGGGTTTGCAGATTGTGTCTTGTGGTTCAAAGCAGGAGGCGCCACCAGGCAGCGCCGGCGCTTTGGGCGATTATACCAAATGGCGGCGCCAAGGCCGCCGCGCAGGGGGCCTGACGGCGCTGGATCACGCATTGCCCAGGGCGCCGGGGCTTGCCATGGCGCAAAGATGGTATAGTAGGGCTCAACTGATAATAAAGGTGAAAATCCGGGAGGCCGCCGCCGCCGGATCCACCGGCATAAGAAGAAAGAATATAAGGCTGAGACGATATGCTGATCACCATCGCCGTGATGTTCATTGTGCTGGCGACGTTCCTGCTCATAATAGTGAACATGTTCAGCGATTACGCTTCAAGGCGCGATCAGGACATGCGCATCGTGGTCACCCACGCGCGCAACCTCATCGCCGAGACCGAGGAGCTGCTGCTCAACCAAAACCAGATCTCCTACTCGAAGACCTTAGTGCTGGTGCTCCACTACCGCATCATCCGCGCGCTGCGCAAGATAGCCGCCAGCAAGGTCGATTCCGCCGACGGCTCGGTCCAGGAGAGGATCGCCAACGAGGAGAAGCTCATCGCCGATCTCAAGACCAACTACCACGACGACGTGGCCTTCAGGCCGCCTGAGAACGACACCGTGGCGATGAACCAGCTGCGCACCATCAGGCGCTTGCGCGCGATCTTGAAGAACGAGCTGCGCCAGGGCATGCCCATAGACCCCTCCGAGGTTCAGAAGGAGGACCGCCGCCTCTACCTCCTGGTGCTCAAGGTCAACATCTCGAACCTCGTCCAGCGCGTGCTCGAGATGAAGAGGCTCAAGCAGCTTGGCACCTGCCGGCTGCTCATACAGAAGGGATTGGACGTCATCCACAAGACCAACGTCAAGGACGACTGGATCGCCGAGAAGGCCGATCTCCTAAACCAGCTGCGCCAGGGCCTTGACGCCGAGTCCAACCGCCAGCAGAAGAAGCCCGAGGACGCCAAGGCCTCCGAGGAGAAGAAGGAGATAGACATGCTCTTCGGCGACAAGAAGAAGTGGTGATCCGCTGATCATGGTGATGGAAAAGGCGCCTTGCGGCGCCTTTTCCTTGCCATGAAGGCCTAGCCTTCCCCAGGCGGGATCACTAGAGCGCAGGGCTTTGCGGCAAAGCACTGGGCTTTTTGCTGCAATGCCGCGTCCAGGAGCGCGAGCCCCACCATCGCCTCGGCTATGGGAGTTGCGCGGATCCCCACGCAGGGATCATGCCTGCCGCGGGTCACGATCTCCTGCTCGCTGCCGTCGATGTCGAGCGTGCGTCCGGGGGCGAGGATGCTCGAGGTGGGCTTTAGCGCCATGCGGGCGCGGATCTCCTGCCCCGAGCTGATTCCGCCCAAGATCCCGCCGCTGTGGTTTGACAGGAATCCCTTGGAGCTGATCTCGTCCCGCGCCTCGGTGCCGCGCATCGCGGCCATCGCAAAGCCGTCGCCGATCTCAACGCCCTTGACCGCATTGATCCCCATGAGCGCCGATGCTATGACCGCATCGAGCCTCCCGAACACGGGGCTGCCCCAGCCGGCCGGGACGCCGCTGGCGCGCACCTCGACCACGGCGCCCACCGAGTCGCCGTCCTTGGCAAGCTCCCGGAAGAGCTCCTTGAGCTCCGGGATCCTGCCTGGATCTGCAAAGTTGAACTCGTTCCCAAGCGCGGCCTTTGCGTCAAAGCGCGAGGCCCTGATCGGGCCTATGGCGGTGACGCAGGATGAGACCTCGACATTGAAGAGCACGCGCAGCACCTTGAGCGCCACCGCGCCTGCGGCCACGCGCATCGCCGTCTCGCGCGCCGATGCCCTGCCGCCGCCGCGGTAGTCGCGGATCCCGTACTTGGCAAGGTAGGTGTAGTCGGCGTGTCCGGGCCTAAAGAGCCTGCTGATTGCAGAGTAGTCCTGCGAGCGCTGCGAGGTGTTCTCGATGATGATCCCTATGGGAGTGCCAGTGGTCCTGCCCTCGAACACCCCCGAGATGATCCTGGCGCGGTCCGCCTCGTTGCGCGGCGTGCCGTAGCGGGTGGATCCCGGGCGGCGGCGATCCAGGAGCGGCTGGATATCCTCCTCTGACAGCTCTATCTGCGGCGGGCAGCCGTCGATGATCGCGGCTAGCGCCGCGCCGTGGCTCTCGCCGCAGGTGGTGACGCGGAAAGCCTCCCCGAAGGTGTTGCTCATCTCCCCTCCCCGCATGCCTCAGACGCGGCCTTGACGAACACGTCGCGGTAGGCTGCAAGCTGCTCGCGCGAGAGCACGAAGACCCCGCGCCCGCCCTTGCTCAGATCCACGAAGTGGAACGGAACCATCGGGAAGGCGTCAACGAGGTTCTCCTCGGAGTTGCCGACCTCCATGACGAGGATCCCGTCCTCGTTTAAAAAGTCCGGGGCCCTGGCCAGGATGCGCCTGGCGCAGTCAAGCCCGTCGTCGCCCGAGCCCAGCGCGATGTCGGGCTCCTTCTCGAACTCCGCCGGCATGTCGTCAAGATCCGCCCTGTCCACATAAGGCGGGTTGGCGATTATGAGATCGTACTTGTCGCCCTCGGGCAGCGCCTCGAAGAGGTCGCTCCTGATGGGGGTCACGATGTCCTCGAGATCATAGGCGCCGATGTTGATGGCGCAGACATCCAGCGCCTCCTGGTCGATGTCCACCGCGTCCACCTCGGCCTCGCCGTCGAACTGCAGCGCCACCGACACGGCGATGCAGCCCGAGCCGGTGCACATGTCGAGCACGCGCTGGGGCTCGCGGTCGAGGTAAGGCGAGAAGCCGTTCTCGATCATCTCGGCTATCGGGGATCTCGGCACTATGACGCGGCTGTCCACGTAGAACTCGTGGCCGCAGAAGAAGGCCCGGTGCGTGAGGTAGGGAGTGGGGATGCGCTCGAGCACCCTCATGCACGCGATTTTGGCGACAAGCGCGCGCTCGGACCTGGTCAAGCGCGAGTTCAATGTGGAGTCGTCGCACGGAGGAGTCAGGCGCATCACCGCCTGGACTATCTCGAGCGCCTCGTCCCAGTAGTTGTCCGATCCGTGGCCCGAGTAGACGCGGTAGGCCGCGAACACGGAGACCAGGTAGCGCACCGCGTCCTGGACCGTTGACATCTGGTTCATGAGGGCGTCCTCGATCTCCTCCCGCGAGGGGATCGCATCGAGCGCGCCGTAGATCTCGGCAATCCCGGGATTGCCTGACAGTTTGGACATATCTGACTCTGATTTGAAATTGAAGGCGCCAAGCACCGGCGCATGTGGCATTTTACCAAAAAGCCCGGCATGGCCGGGCAGGATGGGATGGGTGCGGAAAAAACCCCAATAGCGGGCGACATAAAAAAGCGGGCCAGGGCCCGCCTTGCAATTTGAAAATGCTCAGCACGCCCTGGACTGCTGCATGAGCGCTATCTCCATGTTGACCTCGCGGCAGATCCTGAGCTTGGCGCCGGTGAGGAAGCGATCAACCACGATGCGGCCGTAATTGAAATGGAACACGCCCAGTCCCTCGATAAGGAATGAACCGCAGAAAAACGACATCACGTACCTCGCGATGCGCCTTGGCGTGTACTTGCTGAAAACCCTCATTTCCATTCGCTCCTCAAGTTGTCTTAAACAAGCATACGCGAAGATAAGACAGGCAAAAGTGTTCAAAGTCACAAAATATTTTTGTATAACAAAGGAATGTAAAATCCATGAGCTGCTTTGCAAATTTCCGGCAAATCGTGATCGCAATCACATGCGATGACCATGCCGCAAGCGCTTGCTTCTTCCATCCGGCAGATGATCCCGCCCAAAACGCGCCATGGGTCAAATTCCGCCTCCAGCGCTCCCTTGAACATGGCCCGCTCCCGCCCTGTCACTGCTTTTGCTGCAGCCTTCCAGTAAGATATTTTCCGCTGCGATTAGTCCATCATGTCCGTTGTGATCCGATTTGCATTTGACATCCTCCCCTCTCTAAAGAGAGGGGATCCCTACCGATCTCTTGGGAGATCTTCGGCGGGTTCCTCTTGCTGACCACCAATGTGATTCACTTGGGAGGCGAGCCGGGCAAGTCCTGCCCTT
>Ga0256406_1001576_pt1 | contig 36112 bp, 51 predicted proteins | sample RumenRJG_03DNA_FD_185986 | JGI IMG/M metagenome (GOLD analysis project Ga0256406, IMG submission 185986) | Bovine rumen microbial communities from Lethbridge, Alberta, Canada - RJG_03 | ecosystem: Host-associated > Mammals > Digestive system > Stomach > Rumen | place: Canada: Alberta | collected...
TGGGCAACGGGGGTTCGAATCCCTCATCGCCCACTTTCCCGCAGTCATTGCAAACATTGGGGTCCGGGCGCGTAGAGGAGCCCGGACGGCGCGTCCTGACCATATTTTGACCATGTCCGGTCGCCCGCCATATCCACGGTCGCGTCGATGACCCGCGCGACATCATCGAGGTCGGAATCGAAAAGGTCGGCGTACACGTCCAGGGTCATGCTCGCCTGCCGGTGCCCGAGCATCCGCTGCAGCGCCTTGACATTCGCCCCGGCATGCACGGCGATGCTCGCCGCCGTGTGCCTCAGGTCGTGCGGCGGGAGCGGCTCCACCCCGGCGCGCAGGCATGCGCTGACGAACCACGTGCGGTTCGCGCGGTATGCGTGCCCGCCGCGCTTCTCGACGCCTTTCCCGCTCGCGCTCTGGTTGCGTGGCGGCTTGCCGTCCGGGCCGCGGAAAGCGAAGTCTCCGGCCTGCTTGTCCTTGGTCGCCTGGAGCAGTGCGTCGCCGACGATGCGCGGCATCGGGACATCGCGCATCTCATGCGATTTCGGTGTCGTCTCGACCCATTCGCCGCCGATCCGCGTCACATTCCGGCGCACGTGGATGCGCTGCCTGGCGAAGTCGATGTCCTCGACCTTGAGTCCGCACATCTCACCCCAGCGGAGTCCGCAGAATCCGAGCAGGAGCACGATGGCCCGCTTTGAGTCCGGCTGGATTCTGGCGTGCCCGGCCTCGTCGGCGACGGCGAGGAGCTGGTCGACGGTGAGGTATCGGTGCAGGCGTCGCCCTTCGCGCCTGGGCAGGATGATGTCGTCGGCCGGTGACCTGCTGATCCGGTGGTCTTTGACCGCCGTGTCGCAGATTCCTTTGATGACTCCGTAGATTTTGCTCACCGTGGATGGTGAGAGTAACGTCGCCTTGCCGGAAATGTACGCTTGGATCTCGGCGTGTGCGAGCGTGCGGATCATCCGTTCCCCGTATTCACGCTCGATGTGGGTGCGCCAGATGCGCTCGTCGGTCGCGATGGTGGATGCCTTGAGCGCCGGTCTTCGTGCGTCCATCCATTGCGCGTAGATCTGCCCGACTGTCATCGCCCCGGCTTCGCGTGTGACGAATGTCCCGTCGATTTTTGCTGAGTTGACGTGTGCGTCGCCCCACTGTTGCGCGTCCATTTTTCGTTGGAATCCGCGTTTGGTCGTGGCCTTGCCATCAGGCTGGATGTATCTGACGCGGTACCGCTTGCCTTTTTTGGTCTGATATGAGTCGATTGAATATGCCATGTGCTCTCCCTGTCATCACAATCCTATCGGCGTGGTGGATCAACAAGCGCGGCGGCGGCCTCGAGCCGACTGCCGCCAGTCTCAGTCGGGTGCTCGGGGTCAGTCTTGACGATTTATGGCATGGCTTAGACTAGGTCCTCCGAAAACGCGAAAACGCCCCGCACTCCTCGATATGAGGGTGCGGGGCGTTTCGTTAGTGAAATGTCACGAGAAAACAGTGGGTTTCACGTTTTTCGGCGGTTTCAGATGTTTTTCACGCGGCGTTTCCGTGTTTTCGTCCGGTTTCGCGCTGGCGTTGCTTGCGCCGATGAGCGCGCCGACGAAAGTCGAAATAGCGGTGATGGTGCTGATGACTGCCGTCAAGTGCGGCCAGCCCCATGCGGTGCCGACTGCGCCGACCAGTGTGGCCAGTGCCGGCAGGACGATGAGCGCAACCCACTTGAGTGTCCGGTACGCCTTGTCAGGCAGGAGATAATCCATCGGGAATCCTTCCTATTTAGAATCTGCCTTGGTTGAGGGCGATCTGCAAGGCGAGTGCTGTTTGCGGGCCGAGGATGCCGTCCACGCGGACACCGAGACGACGTTGCATCGCCCTGATGGTCTGCGGGCCGAGAAGCCCGTCCACGCGCACGCCGAGCTTCCGCTGGACGGCGCGGATGAGCGTCGACCCTTGATGCCGACCGTAGGAGACGCTGTACAGGCTCGGACGGTAGCCGACCCTGTACTGTCCGCTGATGACCCCATCGACCGGGGTTCCCATGACGCGCTGCCATTGGCTGACGGTCTCGACGCCGATTCTGCCGTCCATGCGGATGACAGGCTTGGGCGTCAGCTGCCGGCTGGCCGGTGCGCTTGGCTTCGGGGCCGGTATCACCGTGCCCGTACTGCCGGGGCCGCCGCGGGCGTAGGCGTCCCACGCCGCGCCGTCGCCGTAGAAGATGTTGAGGTCAAGTCGCCCGGAGTAGCCTGCGAGCACGCCCTCCGAGGCGTACTGTCGCATCGCCTCGTTGAACTTGCCGCCGTGCCACGGCTGGGACTGCCAGCCGGTCGGATTCATCGTCACGTAAGCGGCGGGCCAGATGGCACAGTTCGCGCGCACATCGCTCGGAATCTTACCCACGCCGGACTCCGGGATGTAGATGACCGGCCACACGCCCGTCACCGCGTGGACACGGTTCACGAACGTGCGAATCCAATCACCGGCACCGCTCGTGTAGTAGACCTTGTTGCCGCCCATCTCGAAATCCAAGGCGAGCAGCGCCTGTCCACGCCACCCGCCCAGGGCGGCGATGAAGAAATCAGCCTCAGCCACCGGGTCGCCGCCGGCCGCGTAATGGTATGCGCCGATTTTCTTGCCGCGATTCTGCGCGCACGTCAACTGGGCCGCTGACTTCGGGTTGCGATACCCGGTTCCCTGGGTGAGCTTGACGACCGCGAAATCATAATCCCTGACGGCGCACGTCACGTCGGCCGTCTGCCAGCTTGACGTGTCGATGCCGTTGAGTGCGGCCATCGCGTCAGGCGCGGCGATCAGGCTCAAGATGATCGTGATGATGACGGCGAGCGGGCCGGCCCGCCGGAATGCGTGGATGCGCATGATTCTAATCCTCCTCCTCTGTTGTTGGTGTAATGGTGTCACGGAGCAGGTCGGGCAGGTGCGGCTTCGGATGCTCGTCAGCCCACCGCGCGCCAAGCAGCCCGCTCCGGCACAATTCGTCAAGCCAATGATTCTGGGCCCTGATGTACCCCGTCGCGGCGAACAGCTTCTCCTGCTGGCGCTCCAGATGCGCGATCTGCTTTTCCTGTGCGTCGACCTGCTCGCGTAGCGGGGCGATGACCTGGTCGGTCAGGATGCTGACCGCTTCCTTCGCGGCCTGCGCGGACAGGCTGTCCGATTCCGCGGTCGACTTTCGGCGTCCGGCAAGACTTGTGATCATCCCGCCGATGCCTCCGCCGCCGACCAAGGCGAGCAGGAGGCTTGACCAGAATTCTGTGCTGGACACGAGGTCCGCGAAAGGATGCAAGATCCACTCCTTAGATGACCTTGGGCATGGTGTCCCCATTGAAATAATTTGCCGGTAGCTTGTAACCGGTCAGCGCCTCCCATTGAGACACGTCGACGCATACGCCGTTGAGGATGCGTATTTGGTCGCAGCCGCTGCTGGATCGCGCCACCTCCGCCGCCTGGAGGGTCAGCCGATGTGCGGCATCGTGTCCCCGTTGTAATAGGCGAGGCCGTATCCGGCGAGTTTCTGCCAGTCGGTTTTGGTGCAGAGCAACGGTTGCGACCACCACACGCCGACCGACTTGTCGATGATCGTGTACATCCGGTATTCGAGCCGTGTCGTGTTCGCGGGCACCGTCCACTCCAACGTGATCGGCTGCGATGAGGAGTCTTTCACAATCCCGTAATTGCCGGTGCCGAGCGGGTTGTTCGACTGGTCGAAGGCTGCGAGCACGAGGGTACGCGACTGGTAGAGGTTGCTGGTGAGGCCGGAGCATCGGGCGGCGGCGATGACCGTCTTGCCGGCCAAACCGGTGCAATCCGTTTCCAGCATCACGTAAGCGCTGGGCGGGTTGAGGGTCGTGTCCTTGCACTGCAAATTCAGGCTCCAGCTTTTCGACTGCGGGTTGAGGTCGAATCCCGGTGCGCCTGGTGTGTTGAGGATGACGCTGTTGTGGAGTTCGATACCGGCGTTCTGGTTCAAACGCGGATTCAATATGAGGTTTCGGACGGTCATGCGACCACCTCGAAACCGTTGCGGCTAACCGACTTTCGGCATGGTGTCGCCGTTGAACATTGCCGGCGTCCCCCCCCACTCACTGCCGCATCATACGTGGACGCGAGTTCCAACTGCACGTTTTTCACCAGCACGTCGCCATCAGTCGCGCCGGTGAACTGCACTCGTATCACACCGTTATCCGGCACTACGGTTCTGATGTCGAAACCGTTCGCCGACTGTTGCACCGGCTGGTATGCCAGCAGCTGCTCTTTGCCGTTGTCTAAGACCGAGACAAGTGCGGCAAGACGATTACTGCGGAAAGTTTTAGCGTAATTAGTGATGAACAACGCGTGGAAGACCACGGTCTCCCCAGACGGCAAACCAGTGGAATCGAAATCAATGAAACCGCCGTTCTGCGACTGTTTGATAGTGAGACTGCCATCACCGTTGTACACGAAAATCGCATCACCACTCAACGCGGCCTTGCCCCCGGTATCAGCGAACCGCGGGTTAAAGAAAAAATTAGTCCTCTGCATCTTGCTCCTTTGCCTGTAAGGCCGTGACCTGCGCTTGGAGGATCGCGATCCGGCGTGCTTGGACGCCAATCTGCTGTGTGAGATTGTCGATGACGGTTTCTGCGTCGACTTGTTGCGTGTCTGCCATGCTTGCCTCCCTGGTAATGGTCGGGCCAGGCCGTAAGCGGCCGGGCCCTTGTGTGTTCCGGTGTTCGTCGCCTAGTCGGCGGCGGTCATCGTGTCCACTCGTGTGACTTGCTTGAGCTGTGCCAGCGTCAACGTCTGCGAGATGTTGGTCTTGATGTCCGTGAGCGTCGCCTCGCCGCCGGACTGCGGGAAAGTCGCGAGCAGTCCGCGCTGGTAGTCACGCCAGGCTTCGGTCCCGTCCGCGTCCGTGCTTGACCATTCGAGACCGATGCGGCAGAGTTCGCGTTTCACGCTTTCCACGGGCGGGCGCAGGTCCAAAACCCCGTCCACGACCGGGCTGCCGGTTGCCGGTGAGGCCTCACTGTCGGCTGTCGTCGTTGTGTCTGTCATTTTTCCTCCTATTGTTGGGTTGTTTTCGGTTGCAGTGACGCATAGAATCCTTCGACCGCCGTGTCATAGGCCGAGGCCGCTTCGTCCTGCTGCATGACCGTGTCGACATCGGACAGGTCGACGCCCCGATAGGAGTCGACCTGCCCGGACTGGCTGTCATCGACCCCCAGTTGGAGCGTGTCCTTGTCCTCACTGGTCTCAGAGAGCCCGAGGAGTGTGCGCGTCCGGTTGTGCGCGGCGGTAAGCGGATCGTTGAGGACCGTTTCACCGTCGGCGGCGACCATGCTGACCGTGCTCGCGGTGTCGTTGAGCGCCGCTTGCAGCCCGTCGTATGCTCCGGTCCAAGCGGTCTCTCCGATCTGCCTGTCGATGAGGCCGGGGTCTTGGCTTTTCAGGACGGCCTTGACTGTTTCGGCCATGCTGGAGGTGCCCAGCAGCTGGCTCCAAGCTGCGAGCGCGTCCATGGACATGACCACGCCGCCAGGATCGTCCGGCTTGGTCGGGCGGATGATGAGATTCCCGTCCTCGAAAACGGTTTCCATTCGCTTCCTCCTTATCAAGTGAGCCATGCGATTGCATCAACCCACACGTCACCGGTGTATGCCGCGGTGCCGGCGTTGTATCCCATGACCTGGTATTGGCTGGCGTTGCCCGTGTTGAGCACGTGCATGAAGATGCTTCCCCAGCTGCAGTCGGCGTTGGCGACGGCATGGTATACGCCGTATTTCGCCGGGCTGAGGGCAACGGTTACGGGGTTGAGTGTGCCGCCTGCGGCGGTGGTCCCCCAGTAAGCCTTCCAATTATTGGTTTGGAAAGTTTGCTGCCCGGTGATGCCGCCGATTTTCCCGCCGAGATAGATGGCGCGTTTGAAAGCGTCCGCGCCGATCCCGACTTCCGTCACGCCGTCATCGCGTTTTGCCGTGACCCACGTGTTTGCGGTGTCGCCGCCATACGCATACGCGGTGAGGGACGCGGTTGCCCCGCTCCCGCCGATGCCTTTGAGATCGATGGAAGCGTAGCTTTTTTTCGTTGAGTCCGATTCCGTGTAGTCGGTGTTTGCGGAAATGGACGCACGGGATGTGATTCCGCTTCCGGTCGCTCCTTTACTGCGCGGCCATGATTGGAGGAAGAGCATCGCCGCTGGGTCATGGTCGGTTTTCCACCCGGAGATCATTGAAATTTCCGGCGCGTCTCCCAGGTCGCTGTTCGTGAAAACCCCGAAGATTTCCGGCGATGCCGCAAAATCATCGTCGAAGAATTTGATTGACTGGCCGGAAAGTGAGGTGGTGCCGCCGATGATTGACGCACTCGCTGCGGCGTTGATTTTGACTCGATTGCCGGTCGTGGACGTCTGGAAGCTGCCTGTCAGGACATTGTTCTTCCCTTCCCCGTCAAGGTAGACGGTCTTGTTGTGTGCGCTGTCCCACATCTGGAGTGCGGTCGAGTTGATCTTGATGCCCGTGTTCGCCGCTTCCGAGCTCTGGAAGACCGCGCCAGTGAAGATGTAGCCTTTGAATTGCCCGGCGGCGACCTTGTCGGACGTGATGGTGCCTGCGGCGATCTTCACCGCGGTCACGCTGTTGGCGGCGAGCTTGTCGGCGGTTATCGCGCCGGATACGATCTTGTCGGCGTTGACCGCGTTGGCGGCGATCTTGTCGGCGTTGACCGCGTTGGCGGCGAGCTTGTCGGTCGTGACAGCTCCCGAGACGATGTCCCCGGCCTGGATCTTGTGCACGTTGAGCAGCGCCACGGTCATGTCCTCCGTGACCTTCAGCTTCGCCGTGGTCACCGCGTTGGCGGCGAGCTTGTCGGTGCCGATGGCACCGGCTTGCACCTTGCCAGCCGTCACGCTGTTGGCGGCGAGCTTATCGGCGTTGACCGCGTTCGCGGCCAGCTTGTCAGCAGTCACCGCGCCGGACACGATGTTGCCCGCGTTGACACTGTCAGCGGCCAGCTTCCCGGCCGTTACGGCGAGCGACTGGATGCTCCGCGCGCTGACGCTGTTCGCAGCCAGTTTGTCCGCGGTCACCGCGTCGGCGACGAGTTTCGCGGTCGTGACCGCGTTCGCGGCGATCTTGTCCGCCGTGACCGCGTTCGCGGCCAGCTTGTCGGCCGTGACACTGTCCGCCGCGAGATGTTTCGCGGCGACGGTACCGGTGGCGATGACGTCGCGGGCGCTGATGTCAAGCCCGTTGAATCGCGTCCCGTCCCACACGAGGATGTCGATCACGTGATCGCTGAGCGGTATGAGGTCGGACGGGGAATTATCCCGTTCACCCTCCCACACGGTGTAGAAGTCCGCGAGGTCAGACGGGGAATTATCCCGTTCACCCTCCCAGCGCGTGAAAAACGCCTGGGTCTTCCACCATAGGTCACCCGGTTTGAGCCCGTCGTGCGTCGGTTCAGTCGCGCCGCGGTAGACGAGATTCTTCCCGTCCGCCGTGGTTTGCGCCTTGAGCGCGGCGGCCTGCGCCTGATTGGCTTGAGCCTGCGCATTGTCCGCCGTGGTCTGCGCCTTGTCGGCGGCCGACTGTGCGGTCTGTGCGGCTGACTTGGCGATCGCCGCCGTGTTGGCCGCGTCGGTCGCGGTCTTGTCCGTGACCGCGACCCATGCGCTGCCGCTCCACTTCTTCGGCGTGTTCGCGCCGCCCGTCGTATCAATCCACAGGGTCGTGGCTTTCCGCATTCCAGACACAGGCTCGGTGCCTTGGATGAGCACGTCGGCCTTGCCTGTGGCGATGCCTGCCGCATTCGCGGCGGCTGCCGACGCTTTCTGCGCGACGCCTGCCGCGTCAGTGGAGGATTGTGCAGCGCTGTCCGCGGTCGCCTTGGCTTGCGTCGCGACACTCGCGGCGTCGGACGCCTTGCCGGCTGCCGACTGGGCGGTTGACAGTGCCGTGGACGCATTCGATGCGGCTGTCGATGCGGTCGCGTTCGCGTCCTTGGCTGTCGCGTCAGCCGTGTTCGCGAGTGTCTGCGCATTCTCGGCCGTGTTCTGCGCGCTGGCTGCGGCCTTACTGGCGGCGTTGGCGACTGTCTGCGCATCCTGTGCGGCAGACCGTGCATCCGATGCAGCCGTACTGGCCGCGTCTGCCGTTGTTTTTGCCTGCTGTGCGGTGGACACTGCGGTGGACGCCGCGGACGATGCGGATGATGCCGTGCTCGCCGCGGCTGACGCAGTCGTACTGGCCGTGCTCGCCGCGGTTGATGCTGACTGCGCGCGTTTGACGGCATCAGCTGCGGCGGTTTTCGCCGCGTCGGCGACTGACTGCGCGGTGGACGCGGCTGTGGACGCGCTGGATGCTGTCGACTGTGCGTTGGATGCGGCGGCGGACGCATTCTCGGCGATCCTCCGTGCGTCGCTGGTCTGCGCGGCGTTGGCGAGTATGTCGGATTTCGCCTGCTCGATCTGCCTGGTGTTGTCCTGCACGTCGGCATAGCCGAGAGTTGACCATGCGGTACCGTCCCAGATGAGCGTTTCGACGATGATGTCGCTGAGCGGTATGAGGTCGGACGGGGAATTATCCCGTTCACCCTCCCACACGGTGTAGAAGTCCGCGAGGTCGGACGGGGAATTATCCCGTTCACCCTCCCAGCGCGTGAAAAACGCCTGGGTACGGAGCCACAGGTCACCCGTGTTCGGATGCTCAGGCTTGTCTGGCCCACGGTAGGTGTGTGTCTTGGCGTGCGCCTCGAGATAAGCGTCGGCGGCGGCCTGCTTGGCGTCGCTGATGTCCTTTCTTGCCTGTGTGAGCGTCGACTGGGTTTGTGCCAACGATTTACCGGTGTCCGCGATCGTCTGCGTGTTGGCTTGGATGTCCTTCTGCGCCTGCGACAGCTTAGCGGTGTTGTCCTGCAACGTCGCGTTCGCCGAGGTGATGGCAGCCCGGTTCGCCTTGATGTCCGACTTGGCGGATTCAAGATCCTTCGCCGTGGCCGCCTGGGCAGCCTGATTCGCGGCGATGTCCTTCCGCGCCTGCGATAACTTCGCGGTGTTGTCTTTCAAAACCTCCTTGTTGGCGGCGAGGTCCTGCTGGATCCGCTCGACCTCCTCCGGCGACACCGCCGAAGCCACCGTTACGGTGGCGATGGCCGACCAGTCGGATTTGTTCCCCGCATGGTCGACGGAACGCAAAGCGTAGAAATGCTCGGAGCCTGCTTCCAAGCCGGTCACGAGGTAATCGCCCCTACCGGACTGCGTTGCGCTGATCACAGTCATACCGGCAGCATTGACGCCCTCACCGACCTCGATATGGTCGAAATCCGGTTCCATGCTTGCGCCCGCGTCGGTTTTGCCGTCCCAATGGACGGTGACCACGCCAAGCTCGGAGGAGAGTACAGGTTTGCTCGGCACGGAGCATGGGGTCACGTCGTTTTCGACGGTGACGACGACAGGAGTGCACCATGCGCCCGGCTGGTCGGAGTATGTGGCGTTCGCGCGGACGCGGATCTCCACCTGTGTCCCGCAGTCGAGGTTGCCGATGCCGAGCGTCGTCTTGTCGGTCGTGCCGGCCGCATGCCATGGCGCGCCGTCGGCATGCGTGCGCCATTCGACGGTGTACCCGCTGATTTCGAGCGCCGTACCGTCGGTCGCGGTGGTGACTGCCGCCCATTGGATAGTTGCAAGGCCACGCGCATGTCCGGTCGAGTCCAAATATGCTGTGGTTGCAGCAGTGAGTCCGGCTGGCGCGGCGGCGACGCGATGGTCATGCTCGCTGGCCGCCTTGCCGCCTTGGCTTCCGGCGAGGCTTGCGCCGCCGGTGATGCCCTGCATGCGCTTCGACTGGCGGACTGACGCATCATACTTGATGTCGTTCAGGGCGAGGCTGACGGTGAGCCCGTCTCCCTGTCGCATGCTCACGTCGATCTCCTGCACGCGGGTCTTCTCCGCGTGGCTCACGGTTGGCGCGGTGATCCAATCACCCGCATGGTAGTCGACGAGCGGCAGGTGGGTGATGTCACCCGCAGTGAGGACGGTGCGCGTGTACTGTCCGCGCACGCGCGCCGCGTCAGCCAATCGCGCTTGCATGAAAGCGGTAGCCGTCGCCTTGTCGCTCACACCGCCCTGGGACACGTAGTCCTCCCATTTTCCCCATGGTTGCGGTGCCGCTGGATTGTCCATCGTGAAGACGAGGCTGTTGTCGCCTTCCACGAGGATCGTAGAGGCGAGGCTGCTGATGCTCTCCTCGTAGGGGGCTTCGCTGATGTCGCGGCCGAGCTGGAGGATGACTGATTCCGACAGGTCGCGGGACAGTTTCCCGCTGTCCGCGTTGTAGACGTCGAGGCGGCGTTTGCTGGTGCGCCAGTCGCACCCGCCGCCATGCACGAGCGAGGAGAGCGCGGACTGCAAGTCAACGCCGAGACTGTAATAGAGCGTGTATTTTCTGGCCCAATTGTCGCCGCCCGCGTCCTTGGCCGTGTCGAAGCCGAGCGTCAACCCGGCTGCGACACCGCCGCGCGCCGCGTTCTCATCCATCAGCGTCTTCACGATCAGGCCGGGATTCGACGAATAGAACGGGCGCTTGCCCTTGTTGTCACCGTCAGCGAGCAGATGCTTGGTGTCGAGCATCTTGGCCTTGGACAGGAGCCATTGGATGCACTGGCCCGTGTATTTCACGGTGCCGGTACGGTCGTCGGTTTTCCCGCTCCGTCCGGTGATCACGTATCGCGCGTTGTCCGGCTCGACATAGCCGGTGCCGTCGGACACTTCGAGCGCGATCTCCAGCCCGTCGGTCAATTGCCTGTCAAGCAGGTTCGCGCCGGCCGACAGCGCTGAGTATTCCACGGTCAATGCGCCGGCGTCATCGTGGATGATGCTCGCGTCGAAGCTGACCGGTTCGGGCAGGACGCCTAGACGTGCGCCGAAGGCTCGATAGGCGACGAGACGGGCATACATGGTGCGAGACATGATGATTTACTCCCAGCTTTGGAAATAGCGGCAGAGGACGCTTCCGGCTGTGCCGCCGGACTGTGTGACGGTGACACGGTAGTCGCCGGTCGTATCGTCTGGCCAGACCTGCAATGGCTGGCCGGACCAGTCGACGCCGCAGCTCACGTCGGTTCCACCGGTCCAAGCAGAATCAGACGAAGACGTCCATGCGTGCCGCGTGAAGATGTTGATGTACAGATATGGCTCTTTTTTGTCGCGTGTACCGCTCCATGTCAGGTCGGTGCCGCTCACCGGATCGGCGATGCGGATACCGGTCTGATTGCCGAAACGCAGGCGCATGCGTGTGATTGGCGCGTCGGACAGCCAGCCGTCAGGCATCACGTCGAAGAGGTCGGACGGGGAATTGTCCGGCTCGCCCTCCCAGCGCGTCCAGTAGCCTTTGCTGTTGGCCTCGTAGCTGCCTGGGAGGATGAGACCGCCGGCTGCGTCAATCGTCGACCATTGCTCGACGGTGCCTTGCCAGTACACGTCCGGCAGCTGGAAGACCGCGGTTTCCGCGCGCCTCCCGCCCCACGGCTGTTCGTCCCCGTCGGGCTTGCAGCTGGTGAGCACGCATCGCGTGCGCATCCGCCGCTCCAAGCCGCTCACCGTGTCACGCTCGACGCGGGTGATGGTGTTGGCATGACGGCACAGACGGCGGAAGCGGCGCATGAGCATGTCCGCGTCCGCGCCGCTTGCGACCGCCTTCAACGTCAGCTCAGGAGTGTCGAGGTCCATGACGCCGCCCGGCATGGCGGCACCGTTCCGCCCGTTGACAGTGACCGATGTGACCCGCGTCGCGATTGACGTGTAATGCGTCGAGCCGACGACAAGGTGGAAGCCGGGCCATGACAGATCGACATCATTGAGCTTGTAATCAACGATGAGCATTGTCGTGGCCTTTCTTGGTTACCATTGGGGCATCGCCTCGGTCTGGAGCTTCTGCTGGGTGGAGATGCTGGTCGGGGCGATCGCCGGGTAATAAATCGACTGGGTAACATACGTGTTCCCTCCGGCAGTGCCAGAGCCGTCCACGGTGTTCGCGCTGCCTGTCTTGGACACGCCGATACTGCCGGTGATGTCGGCGTTCATGCCGCCGATGGTCCGCTGCACGTCCTGCCAGCCGTCTCGCAGAGCCTTGTCGAAGCCGCCCATGATCGCATGTCCGGCGGGGATGAGCATCCGCCGGTCATAGGAGAGCGGGCCCTTGTGCCTGACAATCCAGTCGCCGATGCCGCTCACGAAATGCTTCACGTTGTCGAAAGCACGCCGCAAGCCGTCAAGCAGGCCGTTGATGATGGACCGTCCCGCATTGACCAGCCATGTGCCAGCGCCGGCGAAGCAGCCGAGCACGAAATTACCGACACCGGACAGCAGGCCGGCGACGATGTTCCACGCGCCGCCAGCGACCTGTTTGAAGCCGTCCCACGCGCGCCGCCAGTCACCGCTGAAAATGCCGGCGACCATGTCGACGACGCCCTTGACGACGCCGGTGATGCCTTCAAGCACCTGCTGGATGTTGCCGACGATGGACGTCACGTAGGGGGCTATCGCCTGAATCGTTGGCATGAGCGTCGACGTGACGAAACCGCAGACCGCCTGCACGACGCTCTTGACGACGCCGGCGAGCATCTGGATCACCGGGACCAGCGCCTGCAACACCTGGGCGATGGTCTGCGCCATCTGCGTGATGACCGGAATCAATGCCTGGATGAGCGGGGTGATTGCGTTGATGACCGTGGTCACGACCGGGAGCAGACTGTTGATGACCGGGACGAGACTGTTGATCAGACAGGCGATGATCGGCTGCAAGGCAGGGATTATCGCATCCAAAGCCTGCGTGATGACCGGCATGAGCGTGTCGATCAGGTCCATGACGGCCGCGCCAAGCTCCTTGAGGCTCGGCTCCAATTGGACGCAAGCCTGCTGGAGGGTGGCGAGCACGAGCTTGAGCATGTTGCCGAAATCCTGCCGGAGCTCGGGGCTGGTCGCGATGAGCGCGCCCAGCGCGGCGACGACAAGCATGACTGGGCTGGACAGGCCTCCGAGCATGCCGCCGAATTTGCTGAGCACAGTGCCCAACACGGGTATCTTGTCCACGCCGAGCGCACTGATGACGCCGCCGAGACCGCTCATTCCGAGCATACCGGTCACCGCGGCGATAGGGCCGGCCAGTGAGGTGAGCGACTGGCCGAGACCGTTCCGCGACAACCCGTTGATCTTGTCGGTCACTGTGCCGATCGCTTTTTCGATGGGCGGACCAATGACCTGCGCGACGCCGGCGATCTTGTCGAACAGCGCCGTGATGACCGGTTCTACTGCCTGCACCATCTTGATGACCGCGCCGCCGACACCGCCGAAAGCCTCGATCAGGTCGTTGCCGACGCTGACCTTGAGTCCTGCGATCTCATGCTGCAAGATCGTCATCTTGCCTTGCGGCGTGTTCGCGAGAGCTTTGTTGACGCCGCCGAAGTTGGCTTCGAGGACCTGTGCGGCCATCGCGGCCTTTTCGGATGCGCTTCCGGTTTTGAGGGTCGCCTCCTGTGCGGCGGTCATGGTGACGCCGTATTTTTTCAGGGCGGTCGCACTGCCGGTCATGACCTTGCCGAGCAGGTTGGCCATGGTGACGCCGTCCTGCGCTGTCGCCGCATACCCCTTGTTGTTGGCGATGAGGTCGGCCAAAGCGGGGGTGAGGGTTTTGACCTGGGCTGCGGTCAGCGCGAACGTGCCCAATTGGGCTTGCGCGGCCTTGAGGACGCCGCCGGACACGACGCCGGTCTGGGAGAGGGTCTTGTTCAGGCCGAGTAGGCTTTTCTGTTGGGCGTCGCTCCAATTGTTGTTTTTGGCGATCTGGGCGAATTTCGCGGTGGTCTCTTCCGCTTTTCGTGCGGCTTCGACGGACTGCTTGCCGAAGGCGACGACCTTGGCCGCGATGGCCGACGCTGCTCCGGCTATCGCGGTCATCGCGGCCTGTGCGAGATTGCGCACATGGTTGGCGGCACTCCCGGCCATGCTTTTGAATTTTCCGCCGACGGTGCTGGCCATGCCGCCTGCCGCGCTGCCGATCCTGCCGAACACGGTGTGCAGGCCGTTTGCAGCGGACGCGATCTTGGGGAAGCGGTCGGCGGTCGCCGACAATGCGGCCGACACCTTGCCTTTCATGGTTTCGGTGGCCGTGCTGATGCCGGTGATGGCGGTTTTGACCGCCGGGACGCGACTGGAAATCGTGCCAGACGCTGATTTGAAGGCGTTGGCCATGCGCCCGAACGCGGTCGTCGGTTTCGCTGCTTCCGCGGCGAGCTCGGCTTCCAGCTCCTTGAGCGCTGTCTTCGCGGCGGTGAGCTTCTGCGTGGACGCCGCGGTCTTGTCCTGCGCGTCCTTGAGTTTCAACTCCGCCTGTTGGACGCGGATCGCTGCGGCCTGCGCCTGTGTACTGTCGGCCCCGTATTTTTCAACTGCGGCGGAGAGTTTGTCCTGCGCGGCCTTGACTTGGACTGCGGCCTGCTTCTGCTTGAGCATCGCGTCAGTGTTGGCGCGGGACGCTTTGGCGACGTCGCTTTTCAGCGCGGCGAGTGCGGCTTTGGCCATGTCCTGCGCGCCGCCGTTGAAACCGTTCTTGAAGTCGGTTCCGGCTTTGCGCCCGGTCGCGCCGCCGTTGAACCCGTTCTTGAAGGCGTTCTGCGAGTCTTTGGCCGATCCGGCGACTTCCTGCTCGACCTGCTTGCGGAAGCCCTTCATGCTCGGGAAGATCGAGATGTGCCCGATGCCGAGCTCGGTGCCGTCGGTCATGACCCACTCCTTTTCAATTTTTCGCTACATGTCGAAGAGACTGCTCATCGACTTCTCGGCCTCACGCCGCTCCTGCTCGGTGACCTGCATGGCGGCGCGACGCGCCTTGTCCGGGTCGAGGTCGCCGAGCATGCCGGTCGCACCGGTGATCATGCTTTGGATGACGGCGGTCGCGTCCATGCGGAACGGCATGTGCGCCGCCCCGGCACCCGTGTATGTTGACAGGTCGGATGCGAGGCACTCGTAGAGGGCGACCGCGTCCCCCCATGACAGGCGTGTCCCGAGGTCACGTTGCAGGCTCCACCCGCGGCATGCGAAATCGGCGCGGATGCGCGGCCCCTCCTCGCCGGTCAGGCGGACGGCGAATCCGCTGATTTTCCCAGCGGCGCGCCCTGAATCTTGGCGAATGTCTCGCCGTAGTCGCCGATGATTGCGAGGGTGACGAGCATTGGCTCCTTGCGTAGCCGGTCGGCTTCGCTTTTGCCGGCGAATGATTCGAGGATGCTGGTGACGGCCTTGATCTGGTCGCCGTCTGACGCGGCCTCCTCAAGGGCGAGGAAATCGTCGATGCTCAGATTCAGCGGCAGATGGTAAACGTGCCCATATGGGGTGAGGTACCACACGGAATCGCCTTTGATGATGTGATGGACAAAGAACTGCCTGGCTGCCTCAGCTAGCGCCTCGGTCTCCTTTTTCTCGTCCCACGTGTCGAATTCCTCGACGGTCGGCGCGTCCGGTGCTGTTTTGGCTACCATTGTTTCTCCTTTTCTCGTAAAGTCTTATTCCCCTTGGTCTCACAATCCCCTAAAAGGGGTTCCGTCGCGCCGTGAGAAACAAGGGGAGCAAAGAGCGGCGCGACGGAAGAATCAGATAGCCCGGCTTACTTGCCGGTGCCGGTGGACGAGCCTGCGGACGTGGATGAGGACGCGGACACGTAGGATTCGAGGTAGCGGCTGTTACCGTCGTCGACGATGGGGTCTTTGAGCCATTCCGCGGTGAATGCGATTCCTGCCACGGATCCGCGATCCTCCTTGTCAGGTTCCGCGCCGGTGATCTGCACGACACCGAGACGGCGACGGTGACGACCGTCCTTGTAGACGGTCTCCTGGTAGGCGAGCCATTTCGTGTCCTGGATCGTGTCGGTCACGTGGTACACGCCGGCGCTGTCGGCGGTGCCGATGGTCATCTCACGGGTCAGGTCATTGTCTTCCGCGGCGGTGAATTGAAGTGTGAGCTTCGGGTCCGCGTTGAGCAGGTAACCGGGCTGGTGGAATTCGGTCGCGTCGTCGGCGTCGCGCCCGTCCTGCGGTGCGCCGTCCTTGGTGATCAGGCCGACGAACCCGCCCTTCGCGAAGATGGTGTCCAGTCCGGTGGCCGGGTCGGCGACGGTTGGCGCGATGAGCGCCGCGGTGAGTTTCTTGGTCGCATCGTAGGGGGCGAGACGGATCTTGCTCGTGGTGACGACGCGGACTTGCGTGATGTCGTTTCCTGCCGCATCTGCGGTCATGATTGCTCCTTTTACTGGTGTTGTATGGTGCCGATTGCCGAATATTCGACAATCAGGTAGTAGCGTGCTATGTCACTGTCCTCGCTGACCGGGTACGGGCCGTTGCACCCGTCCCATGTGATGGCGGCGACCGGGCAGTCGGATTGCAAGACGATGGCGGGGTCGGTGAGCAGACCGTACACGCTGGCGGCGAGGTCACGGCATGGTTTCGGCCGACTGCGCGGCCCCATGCGGACGTTCACTCCCATCTGACGGTCGAACACCAGCCGGTCGGACTGGCTGCCACCGTCATCCCTCACGGTGATGAGCGGATATGAGCCGTCGTAGCCGTCCGGCTCCCGGTTGGACACCTTGAGCCCGGCCACATCCTTGAGATGCCCGCGCAGGTATGTACACGCCCACAATTCAATGTCTGGTGGGATGACGAGCGTCATGAGACCTTGCCTGCTTTCAGCGCCTTACGCAGGTTGCCGGTCTGCGCTTCCACGAGCAGGGTGTGCGGTGCCGTGCCGACGACCAGGTAGGTGGTGCGGTGCGCGTGCTCGACGGTCTTGATCTGCAATCCGTCCCGGTATGCGCCGGTCTTGACTGGCGCATGCTCCTGCGCGTAGGCGAGCGCTTTCTCCGCGGCCCTCTTGGTCAGTGCCTTCACGCCGGCGGATTTGAGAATCCACTCGAAATTATCGGGCTTGAAATCATAGGAATCGGCCATGCTATCCCCTCCATTCGGTGAGCGGTATCTCGCATGTTGGTTGCCAGCCGGTGAAGCCGTTCACGTCACGCGCCGGGTAGCCGGTGGCCTCCCAGCGTCTCCCGTCGTCCGGGTCGGCGCGGATACGGTCGCCCGGCTTGACGTCCACGGTCGGGTCGGGGACGGTCAGGTAGGCGGTGCTGGTGGTCTGGTCGCGCAAGCTGTCCGGCGTGCGCGTGCTGCTCGACGAGCTCAACGCGCCGCGGAAGCGGAGCGTATCCGGTTTCGTCCAATCAACCGCTGTTGTGTCGCCGGAGTACTCGTCCTTGACTGATATGCCGCGGAGCCGCACCCATGTAGTGCCGGTCAGGCCGAATCCTGCTGCACCGGTGATGCTGTCCAGCAGGTTCATGGCATCCCCCCGAGCTTGTAGGGCTTGAGACGGGCTTTCTCGTCGGCCATGAGGGTCGCCGCATCATAGGATGCGCTCGCCCCGTTGACCGACTGGGATTTGACAAGCCCGACCGGGGTCAAGGCCATGCGTTTGGCCATGCTGGTGAGCACCTGCTGCACGTCCGGCGCGTCGTCATACCCGGCGTGGATCCGGTAACGGACGGCCCCGACACCGGCCGGGAATGCGCCTTGCGTGCATTCGATGAGGCCGGTGTCCGGGTCGTATGCGTAGGGGATTGGGTGGCCTTGCCGGTCGGTGAGCGATTCGACGCTGGTGACGTTCCTGGCGGGGAGCCGCAGGACAGTGCCGCCGCGCGAGTTGAGCACGCCCTCCAAAAGGGCGTTCGGCATGACATGCCAGCCGCATTCACGGCGGATGGCCGTCTGCGCGGCCTGCACGTAGAATTCTGCGGTCTCGTCGAAACCGGCGGGATCCGCGATCATGTCAGGCACGGTCATCGGCGTCTCCTCTCACTCACTTTCGCAAGGTCACTTGCCGGTGCCGGCCGATTCGGCCTTGCCGAGCGTGACCTTGACGAACGCCTTCGGATACTCGACCTGCAAAGCAATACGCTCCTTGATGCGGAACGTGATCTTGTCTGACGTGAAATCGGTGTCATGCGAATTGGTGGACTCCACGACCTGGCCGCCCCTGCGGTAGACGATGCCGCCGGCCTTGAACGCGCCGACCACGGCGGTTCCCTTGGCGACCGCGTGGGTCACGACGGTCTTCAAGCCCCAGATTGGCGGGTTCTGCAGGATGCCGCCGTTGCCGTACTGGCCGGTGAAATAGCCGCCGCCGAAATACTGGCCGTTGGAATCCTTGGACAGGCGGATCGCCTGATAGTCTAACGGGTTGATGACGATCGCGTCGGCGGAGAAGCCGGTGGCCGTGCTGATGAGGCCCGTCGCGGCGAACAGGCGGTCGGGGTCGGAGTCAGCGCCCTTGCCGAGGGTCTGCACGTCACGGTTGAGCAGGCCCTTGAGATTCGGGTCGGTGCCGTCTCCGTTCAACAGTTGCGTCTCCTCGGCCAAGCGGAGGTTGTACTGCGCGTGCTGGTTGATTTCCGAGACGACGAAGGGCAGGTCTTCGGCCATGTCGTCGGTGATTTTCCACCATGCGGCGATCTCATGCAGGGAGTCGGATTCCCACGTCGGGTCGGGCATGTGAAGCTGGGGCTTCTGTCCGCCTTCCGCGACAGTGCCGGAGCCGCCCTCGAACTCGCCGTAGACCGGGTATTTGATGGTCGTGCCGCTCATGGTGCCGGCGCTGAACAGGTCGGCGATGACGAGCGGACGCTCATACGGCCAACGGCCGTTCTCATCGGTTTCCGTCAGGAGTGGGGCGTATCCTGCGCCGCCTTCCGCGTGCGTATCCGTCGCAGCCTTGTACTCCGGGGTCGTGAAGAGTCCGGACTTGGTGTCGCGCACGGTCAGGCCCTTCTCGGCGAGCGCGCTGATGTAGAAGTCGCCGAGGGTGCGCGCCTGCTTGGCCTCATGCTTCTTGGCTCCGGCCAGATGGTCGAGACCGTCACCCGCCTCCTGGAAGAGGCTGATGCGCTCGGACAATGCTTTCGCCTCCTCGTAATGCTTCTTCAATTCGGCCTGCTCGTCGGGCGTGATGTTGTCAACGCCCTTGTCGAGGATGGCCTTGGCCGCCTTCTTCTCGGCGGCGAGCTGTTCCATGATGCTCATGGATCTCCTTTCAGTTGTTTTCCAGCGAGAAGAAGTCGCTGATTTTCCTGTATTCCTTCGCCCATTGGGTGAAAGCCTTCTTGTCTTTCCCGTGATCGTCCGGTTTCGGCGTGTCCGCGTCGTCCGTCGGCGTATCATCGGACGTTTCGTCATCGTCCGGCGTGCTGTCCGGACTGTCTTCCGACGTGTCGTCCGGTTTTTTCACGTCGCCGTTGTCCGCGGCCACGCCGTCGAGCACCTCGTTGAGGCTTTGGAGGGCGTTCCTGAGTTTCTCCTCGTTGGCGGCGCTCAGGACGCGGCCTGACTTGACTTCGAGGACTTCCGCGCCCTGGTTCGCGGCGACCTGCACGAGACTGATTTCGAAGAGCTTGACCTCGCGGATTTCCCGATACCCGTCGAACGGGTCGCCGGACTGTGCCGACTGGTCGACCCACGCGGTCTGTGTCGGGATGAATCCGATGCTCATCTGGTGGATGAGACCGCGTTTGAGGAGCTCGTAGGCGCGCTGCCCTTCCGGCAGGTCAGTGTCGAGCCGGGCGGTGACGAGCAGGCCGTGCTCGTCCTCGACGGCGCTCAATGTCTCGCCGATGATGTCGGTCGGATGATTGTCCTGATGCTGCCAGTGGATGGGGATGTGCGCCCCGCCGTCCGGGTAATCCTGCTCGAGCGTGTTGGTGAAAGCGCCTTTGACGACAACGTCGCCGTAGAGGTCCTTATCCCACGTCGACGCGTAGCCGGTGAATACGCCGGTCTGACCGTCGAGTTCCTTGACCTCGAATCCTCTGCGTGTGAGTTTCATGCTTGGTCCTCTCCGTTGACCGGATTGTTCTGCTGCGCGTTCTGCGTCCTGCCGCCGTCCTGCGGGCTTGGCTGTCCGCCGGTAGCCACGTTCAGCGGGGTGATGAGCTCATCCCCGCCTTCCACGCTTGGCATGTCGAGGATGCGGCGCGCTTGATTGGTGGTCATGAATGGGCGTCCGGTCGCCGTGCTCAGCGCCTGATACTGTTCGCTGGTCGTGCCGCGGAGTTTCGCGTCGATGTTCGCCTTGACGTAGCAGTCTGGTTGGCCGACCGCGTCCGGCAGGCTGAGATTCAATGCTTCTTCGAGGGCGACGATGTAAGGCATGAGCTCGACGTTCCATAGTTTCTCCGCGAACGCGGCGATATTCGAATTCGTCCCCGACCTGAATCCCACGTTCTCTGGGCTGACTTGGAAGGCGTTGCAGACCGCGATGTTGATGCGGTCGCGCGCCTCCAGATCATTCATGTCGACCGGTTTGAACACGTTGTCGAGGGACCGGAATTCCATGCCGTCTTTGAGGACCGGCCAACCGCCCTCACTGCCGCCGCCGGCCACGTAATTGCGAAGGCCCTGCACAAAATCGTCGTAATCCTCCTGCGACTCCCAGGGCATTTCCTTCGGCCGGAACACGTAGGCTGGTGCCTGCACGCCATGACTTGCGAGCTTCCGCCGGTAGGAGGCCATGGCGCGCGCCTCCGCCAGCAATGGGCGGAGCACGCCGGTCACACTGTCGCCGAACCGCAGGCCGTCCACGAAGCCGACGTCCAGCATGACGCGCGGGTCAGGCAAGTCGTAATGCATGCTCGTCGTAGTGCCGTCGCCGCTGATGTCCACGCCGGTTATCTCGCCGAACCTGTTGCCGGTAAGCCGGTAGCAGTCGGCAGGGATGCGCCGGAGCGTCCAACGGTCGGACTTCAAGGTGAGGACGGCGAGCCACCGGTCTTCTATGAGCATGTCACGGAGGATCGCGGACAGTAACCGGTAACGGGTCATGCCGGGGAGTGTGCTCGGACGGCGCATCAGGTCGGCGAGAGGGCCGTCAGACACTTCGACCGGATCTCCTCCGGAGGTCCGGCGGTAGACCTTGAAAGGAAGGGACGCGATATTGCGGATGATGAAATCGGAGACGACGCGCACCGCGTACTCGCGGCAATACACACCGTTGGCCCAGCCGTAGAAATCCACGTCATCAGGCCACTGCGCGTCACTCACGGCGACCGAGCCAGCGCCTTCCACGCCGGACACGACCGTGCCGGTCTCCGCTTCGCCTGTTTTCATGGCGAGATGGGCGACGCTCCTGCCGAGGAGCCTGTCGAACAATCCCATAGCCTCTCCAAATCGTCAGAATCTGATTTTGATGTTGTGACTCGGCTGTAGTTTCGGTTTCGCGCTGTCGCCGTTCATGGTCTCCAGCGCGTACAATGCTTCGCTTTCGGCGATGAGGCCGCTGATCTGCAAGGCTGATTTCTGCCGGTCCCATAATTCGACTTCGCCGAGCCTTTTCGTTACCGCGACCGACGCCTGCATCTCGACCGCCGGTTGAGGCAGGTGCCTGAGCTTTCCCTCGCGGATGCGGTCGAGGAACCGTCCGGCGCACGCGCCCAGGCGGAACCCCTCGATCAAGTGGACCGTCCACCCGGCCTCCTGCAACGGGTCGACGAAATCGACCGCGGGACAGCCGCGCGACTGTACCGCGACCTCGCTCACACCCCACTTCGCGCGCACCTTGTCGATGTAGGCGGGAACCCAGAGCATGCCGTCGCGGCGCGCGATCAATTCGACGTGCGGCAGGCCGTCAGCCCTCAACCCCGCGGCCGCGACATACGAGGTGCGCCGGTCGGCGCTCGTATCCACGGCGAGGACCACACGATTCTCGTCCGGGATCACACTGTCTGCGTCGATGCCGGCCTTCCACAAGTCCGGGCGAATGAAAGGCACGATGTCGGCTGTCACCCACTGGCAGAGCACTTCCGTCCGATAACTCGTCTCGCTCATGCCGTCGATATCGCTGCGCACACTGTCCACGGTCATCGGCCCGTACCCGATGCTCGGGTTCGCCTGCCGTATCGCATCGGCGTCATCGACCGGGCACTTGTCCGGCGCAGACCATTCAAAGAAGCCGAAAGTGTCGTCGCCCTGCTCGCCGTCGGCGAGCTTACGGCCCTTCTCCACCTGTTTCTTAAGGATGATCGACCGGCAGTCGCCCGCGTTCGAGATGCCCCACAATTGGCTGGACCAGATGGCCTTCGTGGTCTGCGAGACCGCGTTCCACCCGTCGTCCGTATGCTGCTCGCGCAATTCGTCGAAGATGACGCGGGCGGCGCTCTTGGAGCGGATGCCCTTATCGGCGCGGACGATGTACCGTGCCTTTGACTTGAGCTGTATTGCCTCCTCGCCGTTGGTGTTGACGAATTTCTCGGTCATCTCGGACAATTCGGGGATGACGAGTTCGCGTTCCTCGTCGGACTGCGGTGCCGGATTGCACCACTCTTTGACAGTCGAATAAGGGCCTTTCGCATTGTCGAGCGTCTGAGCTGCTCCGACGACCAGGAATCGGCTGGGCTTGACCTTGTCCGGATGCTTCTGCGCATCCACGAAAAGCCACCAGGCGGCAAGAACACACATCAGCGTTGTCTTCCCGTTCTGCCGAGCAACCTCGACGATGACCTTCCTGAAACGGTAGGAGCCGTCAGGATTCAACTCGAGCGCATGCACGAGCAGCCACTGCTGCCAAGGGTACAGGTGCACGCCGAGCACGACCTCCGCGAAAGCGATGACCTCGAAACCGGCGCTCGTCTCAGGAGTCAGCTTTCGTTTCGGCCTGATCCACACGCGGGGGAGCGTGATCCCATGCTCGCCGTCATCTATCGCACCGAAAACCTTCAAATTCTCGGCGCTCATCACATGCCCCTTATCCGAATCTCTTCATGAAATCCTGCATTTTCAGCACCTTGCTGTCCGCGGTGGTGCCTGACGCCTCTTCCATGGGCTTCTGTTTCGGCGGACGTCCGGCCTTCCGCGGCTCGTCAAGCGTCAATCCGAGCGACTGGCAGTATTTCAGGAACGTCGGGACGCTCACATTGTCCAGTTTCCCGTTCTCGTCAAGAAAACCGGTCTCGGCGACACTGTCAATCCGCTTCGCAAGCAGTCTGGCGGCCGCAACGACCGCTGAATTCACTGCCTTCACCTGCGGATTGTTCCGCAGAGAGCGCTCCAAGGCGTCCGAAACCGATTCGCGGGGGAATTTCGACGACATCACGGCTCCTCTCAAAATCCAAAACAGCGGAATGTCACGCGCGCGACCCACGCGGGATAACACCATCGGGGGGAGGACCGGCGTTCAGGCGACAGGCTGGTCGTGTTGGTGTCTGTTTGGGGATTTCACCGCCCCTTGGGGTGTGGTTGTTGTGTTATGCCCATTGTCTGCTGTTGATTCCGATGGGTGTTGGCGGGTCTTGGTTGCCTCTGAGGCGGTTGCAGCTGGTGTGGCTTGGTCGGAAGCCTGCTGGGTCTTCTTGTTTGTCTGGGTATTTGCTGACTGGGTAGAGGTGGTCGAGGTTGAAGCTGTCGTCGCTGGTGTTTTGTGGCGCGTTGTAGTCGATGGGCATGCCGCATAGCCAGCAGACGGCGTGTTTGGTTTTGCATGTGGTGAAGAATTGGGCGCGTTCTTGTTTGAATCTGCGTGTGTTTTTGCGGAGTGTGCGGCTGGTCATTGGCGCGTCCTCTTGAGTGTTGGTGCTCACGCGCACGCCGCAAGAATTGCCTGTTGGTTGGCGGCGTGCGCTTGCCGTGCGCTCATCGCTTGCGCATGGTGTGAGTCTTTGGGAGTTTGGTCGATTTGACCGAAGCGTCGAGCAGTCGGGGCACATGACTTATTTTCCCTACTGCTGACGCTTCCAGTATATCACGCGGGCGGTGACAGTCAAGCATCATGCGTGATGTGTCGGCAGAGTTCGCCGAGGTCGAGCCGGTAGGTTCCTAGCCCGGTGTGTTGGGCGTGGATTGTTCCGCGTCTGATCCATTGGCTGAGTGTGTTGCGCTTGACTGTGATGCCGTAGGCGTGTTTGAGCCGTTGGGCGATGTGGCTTGGCGTCCCGGTGATTGTGATGCCGTTGAGCCTGTTGTTGCGCGTGTTGATGATGTCGTGGGTTTGGCTGGTGGTGTGGCAGGCTGGGCATGTGACGGTTTCCGCTGCAGGTGCGCTGGTGAGTTGGATTCCGCATTCTGGGCAGTCTCCGATGATGATGCGGTCGTCTTCCGGGGTGAGCGCGGTTTCGATGATGTCGCTGATGCGGGTGAGCTGGTGGAGGTCGTCGCCTGCGGTTGGCAGGTTGAGTGCCTTCCGTCGGTTGATGGTGATGGCCTGCCATGTGTGATGCCAGCCGAGTCTCGCGTATCGTGGGTCGAGTTGTCCGGCGATGCTTGCGAGGGTTTGTTCGGCTTGTTGGATGAGCATGGCGGCGTTGATGTCGATGGGGAGCGGCGCGGTGCCTCTGGTTGGTGTGTGTTGGTGTTCGCCGATGCGGGCTTGGCGGAGCATGATGCTGGTGAGTGCCGGGAGTTGGATGCGGGCGAGTGTGTTGAGTGCGCGTGCGTATCGGGTTTGGCAGTCAGAGCAGAGTCTGCTGGTGGTCGGTTTGCCGCATGCGTCGCAGGTTTCCGCTGTCATTGGTTGTGTTTGTCCTTTCTTTGGCGAGGGTGATGCTGAGGAGCTCGTATGGGATCCCGAGTGTTTGGGCGATGTCGTGTTGGCTGATGCCGTTTTCTTGGAGCCGTTGCGCGTGTTGGATTTGCTGTCTTGTCAGTCTTCGTCGCATGACGCCTCGATGATGCCGGTGAGCCGGTAGGCGGGCTGGTTGCCGATGGTGCGGTTGAGGACTTCCGGCCATGGCGTGCCCTGGTCTCCGTCGGCGAGCCAGATTGGCTGCGCGTCGCCTGTCGTGTCGTAACAGGTGATCCAGCCGTCCTGGTCGATGTTGATGAGTGTCTGCCGGTCGGCGGTGATGTACCATCCGTGTTCGGGCGTGTTCCCGTCTTTGAGTTCGGTTGGTGTGATGATGCGTGTCTTGTGTGCGGTCATTGTGTTTCGATTCTGTTGAGCTGGTTGGCGAGTGTGCATGCGGTGTCGTCTGGTTGGGCTGTTGTTTCGTCGCGTCCGAGTGCTTTGAGGACGTGCGTGCATTTCCATGTGTGCCTGTGCAGGTGGGCTGGCTGGGTGCCGCTCATGTCGGCTCGTGTTTTGCACCAGCCTTGGAGTAACCGCGCCCATGCGTCTGGTGGTTTGCGCGTGTTCCCGTGGTGGCGTGTGAATGCTGTGATGGCGTCGCGCATGTCGAGTCGTGGGTAGGCGTCGCGGAGCTGGCTGATGGTGTCGGCCCCGTGGGCGGTGTGTATCCACTCGTCGGCGGTTTCGGTTTCTGCCGGCTCTTTGGAAGAAGAATGTAATTCTTCTTCTTTCTTGTTTTTCGTTTTATGTTTTATGTTTGTCCCGATCCTGTCGGATTTCTGCCGCGGTTCTGCCGGCAGACTTCCGGCAGAATTTTCCTTTTTGGCTTCATACCGCCGTTTTTCCCTTTGCCGTTTGTGCATGATCTGGTCGCGTGAATTGTTGTGTGCAAGGTAGTCGTGGACCTGGTAGCCGTCACCGGTTTCGGTGATGAGCCCGGCTTCGATGAGCGCTGCGACCTCATCGTCGGTGGCGCGCAGGAGGTATCGCACGGCCTTCCGGTCTACATGCCCGTCGGTCATCTTGTCCGAACAGTAGGAGAGCATCATCGTGTAGACGCCGACGGCGCTCTTGCATGTCTCACACAGTTCCGCGATCTTCACGTTCCGCCAGAAGCCGTTGGACAACTGGGCGTACCCTTTCCTGCCGTCGCTTCCCGCCATTGATACTCTCCTACGTTGTGCTATCTGTCGCTGAATAATGGGGTTCCCGCCCGCATGATGCGCTGGCATTTTGGACAGAGCCACCGCACACCATCCCACGCCCATCCGATGAGATCGAGGTTGTCTCTCAGTTCGCTCATGGTGTTGGCGACGATGACCCCGCCGATGTCCGCCGCCGTGCGCCAGCATCCTCCGCATCTGGCTGTGAGCCAATCGGTCTTATCGATGGCGAGCGCTTTGTCCGTTTTGAGAATCCCATCATCGAACATCAGCGTTCTCGCTCTGATTCTCGACTTCTAACTGCATTGAACCGGTGTAGCCGAGCAGACTACCGCAGTATGTGATGATGTCCTCGTATGCCTTGATCCGCCCGTTATTCCATGAGAGGATGCCGTCGTCCAGCCATGGGACGTTTTCGAGATAATCGCGTTCTATGTCTCGTTGTTTCTCGCAGTAGGCGATGACGGCCTTCAACGTCTCGTCTTTCTGTGTCACGTTAATCGCCATCATTCACCGTCCTCGCTTTGATTTGGCACTTCGAGCGGCATCGAGCCGCCATATCCGAGCATTTCCCGGCAGTGACCGGCGACAGCCCAGTATGCGTCGCCTGCCGCGTCAGCTCGCACACGGTCATCGCCATAAGTCGTGCGATACAAGTCGTTCTGCTTGTCTGCTTCCTGCTCACACCATGCGATGATTTCGTGGAGTGTCTTGTCCTTCTGCGTCACGTTAGTCGGCATCATTAGCTCCTTCTTTGAGCCTCGCCCCGACGATTTCCTTTGCCGCGTATTCCAAGGCGTCCACATAACCCTGGTAGTACGGGTCTTTCATGTCAGCACAAGCCCGATTCAACTCCACGTCGTCCTCCATGTCCTCGATGATTCCGCGGAGTATGGTGTTCACATCCATGGCCATGGGTATTCCTTTCTAATCCATTGGATGATTTCCTCGTAGACTTGCATGCGCGTCTCGTCATGCTCGAGCTGCGCGTAGGTCGCCTGCCGGCGGCAGTGGTCGATGATGTCGCCCAGGGCTCCGGCCGGTGTAGCATCGTCGAGCTGGTCTTGCAGCCGGTCGACCTCTTCGGCCAATTCGTCGCACTTTTCCCGGAGCGCGTCCAGCTTCTCGTCACTCGTCACCGTCAGCCGTCCCATCTGCTACGAGTTCGGCGAGTTTCGCGGTGAGTACCTGGATTGTCATGGCGCACTTGTCGAGGAGCGTGTCCACGTCGTCTGTGTTGTAGCCTTCGCGGAAGCGTGTCATGCGGAATCTCGCCGTTCTGATGTCCTTCGGCGTGACTAGTGCCATGCCGGTCGTCTCATACTCATTCATGTCAGTCCGCCGTTTCGATCATGTGGATGATTTTCTGCGCGTCGTCGATGATGCCCTGCACGTCTTTGACGAGCTGTTCGGCGTCCATCTTTTTCGCCGTGGTGATCGCCTGATATGATTGTTGGCTCAATTGCGAGAGCATGATGATTGCGTCGGTGCGCTCCTGCTCGGTCATGATTGATGCTCCTGTTCTGGTTCTTGGATGATGATGGTGATGTCGTATTCTTTGCCATCGCCAGTGTCTCCGCGCCGGTAGTCCGGTCCGGTCACATACGTGCTGTTGTCGTCGGGCCACCAGCCGGTGAGGGTGATGGCGTCGAGTATCGCCTTGACCATGGGCGCGGCGTTTTCAGGGTCGAACCGTCCGTGGGTGAGTGGGCTGATGCGGGCGATGACGCGGACCGGCCAGTGTGACGGGCGGGGGACGCCGCGAAGCTGGTTGCGCGCCAGGATGTAGGCGCGCTGCTTTACCGCACTGGTATGCCGGTATTTCGCCTGCCATGCGCCGCGCCGGTTCTGCGTCCACCACTCGTTTTTCGGGATCTCGAACGCGAGTTCGATTCGCATCAGAAGACATCTCCTGCGTTGTACTCGTCGGACCATGGGTCGGTGGCCGTGCCGACCTGCGGCTGGGCCGGTTGCGCGGCCTGCGTCGCCTGCTGGTTGCGTGTCGAGCCGACGAACCCGGTCGACTGCCGTGGCGCGGCCTGCTGCCCGCCCTGGTTCTTCTTTGGTCTGTGTCCGAGGATGTAGATGCGCTGCGGGTGCACACGGTTGTATGTCCTGCCGTCGTTCTGACCATCGGTTTGGCTGAAAGCCCCCTTGACGAGCACTTTCACGCTTTCACCGGCTGTCAGGTACGACTCAATGTCCTGCATGACATGATCGGTGTACTGGGTGCCGTTCACGTCGAAGTACATCGTCTTGAGGTCTTTCCACTGCCCGTCAGCCTGCTTGTAGCTTGGCGTGCATGAGACTTTGATGACCGCGCCGCCGCCCTGGAAGCGCTTGACGTCGAAAGCGTATCCGACGATTTCGATTTGCGGTTCGTTGGCCATGGGTCACTCTCCTTCGATGCTGTCTGCCGGCCGGGTGAGGAAGCTGTAGGTGGGTGTGGTCTCGTCCGCGACCGCCGCCTTCTGCGCCTGCGTGTCAATCGGCAGGTACGGGAAGGAGCGGCGGATGATGGTCTTTTTCGCCATGGCGACGTAGTCGGTCTTCCAAGGGCCGGCGTTCCCGGCCTTGCTGCGCGCACGCACCGCGTCGATCTCCGACTTGGTCATGAATTCGGAGTGCGAGCCGCCATTGGTGAATTTGGCGCACAGGAACACGAATCGGAGGTTCGCCGGGTCGTGGCTCGCGTCCAGGTTGATTGGCATGTCCTTGAGTCGCGGCTCCCCGTCCTCGCCCATCATGAGTTCGATGCCGTCGCCCTGGAATGCGGCGGTCACGGTTATAGACTTCAATTCGCCGCTCCTGCGCGCAAGGTCGAGCATGCCCTTGTAGCCGAGGATGAATGTGGCTTCCGGGCGTCCGCTCGCATTGTTTTTGTTGCCGTAGGGCAGGATGTACGCTTTTCCGAGGCCGTCGACGCTGCTCGGCTCAAGGCCGAGGGCAGAGCATTTCATGCAGCATGCGACGATGGACTCCGGCGTGCATTGCAGGAGTTTCGGCTCGCGTGACACGGCGGATTGGAGGAGCCCGTAGAGCCGGTCTGCGGTGAGCGCGCCGCTCATGACGCTTTCGATCTGCTTGCGGTGCGAGGCGATGAGCTGGTGCATGTCGTTCATGGTGTTCAACGGCTGGAGTTGCTGTCCTGCCGTGGCCTGTGCGAGTTGTCCCATTTGTGATTCTCCTTGTTTTTACTTGGTTTTCGGTTCGATGAATTTGATTTGGAATCGTGTCTGGTCGTAGGCTTCCCGGGCTGGCTGGGCTGGTCGTGCCTTGTAGTGGATTGTTTTGTATCCTGCCTGCCATCCGCCTTGGGTGATGATGCCGCGCCGCTCGCCGCCGACATAGGCCTTGACGTTGTCTTCAAGACCTGTGCGCTGGTCGTGCAGGTGTTTCTCATCGTCCTTCAATTGGCTGATCTGCCGGAGTGTGTCCTCGATGGTCGGGTCGGTGACCTGCTCGTAGTCGTCCGGCACTTTAGCGTCTGCCTGGATGCGGTCCACGTCGTCGCCGGTCAGTGTGGGCGGGGTGTCCGACTCGACGAAACGCCAGAAGTCCTCGGCGGCCTTGGTGACCGCGTCGATGTCCTCCCGGTCGATGTCGAACCGCACTTCTACTGGTTCGGCTTCGCCGATGTCGGCGACGAACACTCCCCACGTCCAGCCGGTGACGGCCGCATAGAACACGACCTGCGGCCAGTAGTAGTCGGGAATTTTCAGGTCGCCGTCGGGTGTCTTCCAGTCGCTTGCCCGATGCACGTTGGCCGTCTTGATTTCGAGGATGCCGTTGTGCTCCGGGTTGTCGTCCCGCTGGATGATGCCGTCGAGGCTGGCGCGCATGTACGGCCGGTCGCGGTTGATGAATTGGCGTCCGGTGCCGTCGGTGATGATCCACTCGGGATGTCTTGGCCGGACCCATTCACTGCGGATCGTGTTCTCGAGCGCGTTGCCTTTCAGGATGGCCCACTTGCCGCTGATGTCTGGCGGCGTGGTCTTGTGCGTCTTCTCAAGCCAAAGTTCATATGGGGTCTTCCAGCGGTTGAGGCCGAGAATCGTCGCCATATCACTGCCGCCGATGCCGTGCTCGCGTGAGCGGAGCCACGCCTGCTCGCGGAGCTCCTTGCGGCGTATCCCGCGGAAGTCGCTGATGATGTACCGGTGCGTGTCTTTGAGGATGATGCGTTTCACTTGTTGCCTCGCGTGTTCTGGTCCTTGTCTTTTCGGGTGAGTGTGAAATACGTGTCCCTGGTCTTGCCGGTGAGGATGTCGACTCCGATTTCGAGTGCGACTTCGTCTCCCAGGCTGATGGCGTCGTCGATGAGTCCGACCGCGTCCATCAGGATGCCGCCGAGCCGCTGCCGGATTTTCCCTTCCTCGGTGATTCCGCGGAGTTTGTTGATTTCCTTGCGGTTGAGGCTGATGATTTCCTCTGCTTGCGTGCCTTGTGAGAGCATTGGCTGTCGTTCCTTGCTTTTTCGATTGCTTGCTTGTTGTCTTCGATGAGACGGTCCACGTCGATGCCGAGGCTGGTGAGGGTAGGCTTCTCGCGCTGGCCGATGCCCTGCGGGTGTTCCGCTGTGCTTGTCGGTCGTGAGCCGGGGATGAATGCTTTGAAGTTCATTCGCGCCATCGGGGTCGTGTCCTTCCCATGCTTTCCGTCCAGTCGGCGAGCGCTTGCGGCGTGTATCGGACCGGCCGGTTGTCCCTGTGCCCGTCGGCTGGTGGCGGGCCGAGTTTCACGTATTGTGGCCCGCCGCCGGTGCTGCGCTTGTTGGCTAGGGTTTTGGGTGTGATGCCGAGCATGCCGGCGGCTTCGTCCGGTGTGAGGAGTCTGCCGGTCATGTGGTCAGCTCGCTGGTCAGCCGGTCGGCGAGGTCTCGCCCGCGCTTGGTGAGCCTGTGGAGTCGGCATGGGCGGTTGTATCGGGTGCGCGCGATGGTCGGGAGCCCGGTCTGCGGGTCGGTGACTGTCTCGATGTAACCGAGTTTCTCAAGCTCGGAGCATCGTGAGCGGATCGACTGTTCGGTGTGCATGCCGAGCGTGCGCGCCATGTGCCGGACTTTGTAGATGAGCGTGCAATATGTGATGCCGTCGGTGCCATGTGTACGCTCCCACACGCTCATGGCGAGCAGGACGGCGCGTTTCGCGCGCGGCACGTCCACGGTGTCCGCCGCGTCACCGCTGGTTTCCGGGTCTGTCGCCCTGGAGTGGGCTACCGGAGACACAGGCGCAAGGAAGTCGCTGAATTCGATGGCGGTCATCGCCTGACCTCCGGTGTGCTGTTGATGGTGTTGATGATTCCTTTCAGCGCGTCCGTGATGTTTATGCGCTTGTCGATCCGGTTGATGCCGAGGTTGACGCCGGTGGCGTGGATACCGTCGTTTGAGACATCGGCGGACCCTATTTCCTGCGTCATGTCGGAGGATTCGAAGGTGACAACGATACGAGCTGTCGTGCTTTCTGGCTGTGCGTCATCATGTCCGCCGTGTTTGGTGTTGTGCACAGAGCGGTCACGCATGTCTTGTGCGATGCTGATGAGGGACATCAGCATATGCGTGAGCGTATGCGTGTCATTTTGGATGTTGTCGAGCAAATCGTATAGGCAAAGATCATCCGTCGCCCCTATGCAATATCCGTTATTGTAGAAATCGCCTGGAACTTGGTGGTTGTTGTTGTGCCTTGTAGAGCAATTAATAACCAGAGCATCTTCGGCGAGGTCGTCGTTGAATTCGAGTTCGTCTTTTTTCATTTCCTGTCTTCCTTGGTGAGTGCGTGCGCGCCGTTGAGTGCGGCTGTTTCTTCGCTGCTTGGCTGGTATCCGAGGACGGCGAGCGCCTTGTAGTAGGCTTTCGTGTCCTCGCATCCGCTTTCCGAGTCCCATGCACTGTCGGTGTCGGCGACGGTTTCCATGGTCGCGATCAGCCAGTCGAGCGTCGAGACGTGTTGACGGATGCATGCGAGGTTTTCGAGACTGTCGTATTGGCCCCATTCGCCCGGCCGGTATTCGTGCCCGGTGATTGCGCCGAGGGTTTTGACCACGCTGTCCATGTGCGGCATGTGAAACCCGTATCCAGTTGTGCCGAGCAGGGTGATGCGTGCGAGCAGGAGCGTGGCTTCGGTCTGTTTCGCTTTCGTCGCGGCGTGCATGTTCTGTTTGAGCCATGCGCGGCGCGTGTCCGTCGCGGCATGCATGAATTCGTGTCTCACCTTGGTGCGTGCGGTTTTCCGCGCGTTCCTGAGCTTCTCCTCGTCCTTGATGGCCTGCTCCTTGTCGAGCCGGTCCTGCGGGATGCGTTGGAAAGCGAGGAAGGCGTGGTGTTCCCGGTCGCCGTACACGGCTTCCGGATCGTATCCTCCGTCGACGCTGTCCAGCTTGTCGATGATGCTCGTCGCGTCGCGTGGAGTAGATGCGCTTGATGTCGCCATCATGACACGTTCGTATTCGTCGCCCGGCGAGAATTCCCAGTATGATCCCTGGAAAGGCTTGATGGCGATGCCGTGCGCTGTTAGCATGCTCACCTGAGTGTCAAACCAATGGTCGGCGGCCCGTTGCGAGCGCAAGCGGTTGAGTCGGAATTGGAAATTCTGGTCGTCGGTTTCGGCCAGCTGCTTCTGCGCGTCCGTGTCGCCCTGGAATTCGGCGATGGCGAGGAGACGGGCGACGCTGGACTGGCTGAAATGCTCGTCGTGCGTGCGTACGCTTGCAGGAATGCTGGCGATCTTGACGCGGTCGCGGACGAATTGCATGCTGCGCCCTGTCTTGCGGGCCGCGTCCTCCACGCTCGCGCCAAGGTCGAGGATGCCCTGGTATGCGTCGGCCTCCTCCAATGGGGTGAGGTCACTGCGCTGGCAGTTTTCGACGAGCATGACCTCACGCTCCTGCCTGCGGGTCATGTCCTCGATGATGACGGGCACGGTGGTGAGGCCGGCCTGTTTGGCGGCCGTGTACCGGCGGTGGCCGATGACGATGCGGTAGGTTTCCCGCCCGTCGATGTCCATGTTGCCGGTGGGGGTGACGGTGAGCGGCTGTTTGATGCCCTGCTCGCGGATGCTTGCTGCGAGGTCGGTGACGTCGCCGATCTGCTTGCGTGGATTGTCGGGGTTTTCGACGAGCTGGTCGATGGGCATGTCGGTGATCTGCATCAGCGGGTCGCCTCCTCTCCTGTGCTGCCGGTGGCGATGTCGAGCAGGGTGATGCCGAACAGCCAGCAGGGCAGGACCATGAGCCCTTCCATCGTGCCGATGACGTGCATGGTGATGATGCCCCAGATGAGCCATGTCATGGCCCATGCGCCGAGCAGCATCAGGATGATGCCGGCGAGCAGGCAGAAGATGTCGCGTGCCATGAGCTGGCTGTCAGTCAGGTCTTTGGCGTCCTTCATCACTCGCTCTCTTTCTCGGCCCGCGCGAATTCCGCGTCCATGATTCGGTCGATCAGGAAGTTCAGGTTCTCCCTGAGTTTCAGGAGCTCGGGAAGCTCGATGGTGATGTCGCGCTTGCCGAGTCCATCGCCGATGGTCAGGGTTCCGGCGACCGGCTCATGGTCGTCGGGGTCGAACACCGGCTTGAGGGTGATGGGGATGTCGCCGTAGTCGATGATCTCGCCGCCGAGCGGGCTGATTTCGATGTGTTTTCCGTGAAACGTTGCTTCGGTCATTTCTTGCTCCCTAGTTGCTGTGGATTTGCTGTTGGATTTTCTGCTCTTCCTTGGCGGCTGTGGCGATGTCGATGCCGCTTTGGAATCCGAGTGGCGTGGCGAGCTTGTCGAGCGCTTCGAGCGTCCATGTGCTCTGGCCGTTGAGCCACCGGCTGAGGGCGACGGGGCTGACGTGGCTTTCGTCGGCCAGCTCGGTCTGGGTCTTCCCGACCCTGATGAGCCTGACCCTGATGGCCATGGCCACCGCGTCCGCCGTGCCGTCGCCCGTCTGCCCCGGCGGTCCGCCGTCCTGCCGACGTTCCGCATATATGGAATCCGTACCCATGTCCTTCCGTCCTTTCCTTGAACTACGTTCATTGTAAATCCGCATATATGGAATCGCAAGTACGACACGCCGCGCGATAATTAATGCACACTGCGCGGCAATTCCACTTATATGGAGCGGTAGAATCAAGGCATGGAAGAAAACAAAGGATCGATTACAGACCGCGCCGTATCGGCGTGGCTTAAGGCGCATATGCGCCGTCAAGGCGTCCGGCAACGCGATATCGCCGACCTCATCGGCAGGAAATCAGTGACCTACGTCTCGAACTGCTTAGCCGGCAAGCAGTCCTGGCGCTTGGCCGAGCTTGACCGCATCGCCCCGCTCTTCGGCCTGCACGACGCTTTGTCGCTCATCGCCGACAGCCGCGCCTACACTCCGATGCTCGACCGCATCTTCGGCGACGAGGACGAGCGGATCCGGGCTGCGGAGCAGGCCGCACGGTCCGGCGACTGGGTGCCCGCGGCCGACGAGGACAAGGACAAGACGCATGAAATCCACGGTGAGGCGGGTGACGCCTACGAGTGACCGCCTGCCCGACCTGCCGGTCGACCGGCGCATGACCTACGGCCAGATGCGGCGGGCCGTGCTCGGCCTGCACGTCGTCGTGGCCAGCGCCATCCTGCCCGGCGACCTCATGGGATGCTACGACCGTCGCCGTGACGTGATCCTCTTGGACCGTCGTCTGACCTACCGGGCGAAGAGGTGCGTCCTGGTGCACGAGCTCGTACATTGGGCGCACGGGGACGACGGCGAGTATGCGCGCGGCCTGTGCGAGGCGCGCACGCGACGCGAGACAGCGCTGACGCTCATCGACCCGGACGAGTACGCGCTGGCCGAACGCACGTATGAGGGGAATCCTTGGGCCATTGCGGACGAGCTGGATGTGACCATGCAGGTGATCCGGGATTACCGGTCGGTGTTGGCTGGCGGTAAAATCATGATGCCAGACCAGTCGAGACCAGGGAGAGTGTCAAATGGCAATGAAGCAGGAACCTGCACCGGGATGGACATACCGGTGTGATGACCTTGATGCGCGGCGGTGCGGCTACCGTGGCATCCGCGTGTATGGCAACCGGTATGAGGTGGACAGGACGACCGTGTTCCTCCACCGGTACAAGCGCACGGATTCCCGGTCGCTGAAAGAGGTGGTCGGCGTCCGGCATAAGCCGGGGAAGAAGCTCGTGGAGCTGACGCTGACACTCATCAGGACCGACCTCATCCGATTCAAGCGCAGTGCAGACGCCGATAAGTTCGCCGAGGTTATGACCGGTGTCATCGGACGCTGACCTTCATGCTTGCCCCGCCAGCTTTGTGCCGGTGGGGCTTTCATTTTTGCGCATCGAGGCTTATGTAAAGAATGTTAAGTATGTATATATGCTTATTTAGTGTTTGAAACACAATCTCGCTGCATCTCATATCGAATAGACGTTAGTTTTTAATCTATAGTGCGTGATATGCTTTGAAACACGAAAACAGAAGAGCCCGCCGAAGCTCCGAAACAGCTCCGACGGGCGATGGAAAACCTAGAGGATTCTCCACGCCCAAGTGTACCGCGAGCCGTGGAGGGAAAGAGATGGAACAGATGGGATTCCGCAACATGGACCTGGTCGATGGTCTGCTCCGAAACGGCGCATGCAACATCGCATACGGCAAAGGCACGACGCTCGACATGACACAAGTCGTCGTTCTGTCGAAGATGGCGCGCATCACCGCCGATTGGCCGCTCGACGACAAGGCGAAGAAGCTCGGCATGATGCCGAGGACCTACACACACGGGTGGCTCGCCCTGGCACAAGACCTCGGCATGACACTGCCGGACGCGATGGACGAAATCACCGTAATCGCCGGTGAGCCGCGCGCGCTCAAGAAAGAACTCAAGGCGGTGCAGCGGATCAGCAAGACCGCCAAGAAGCTCGAAGAGGCAGGTCTCATCAAGTGCTTGCGCAAAGGCAGCGCCCAGCGGCGAAACAACGCGGTGTGGCTGCTGACCATCGGGACGCCGGACGAGAACGCCGAAGTCGAAAAATACGTGCGCCAGCATATGTACCTCTGATTTTTGACCATGTTTTGACCATGGTCACACGGGAAAAGACGGGAAAACACGGGAATCGGCGGGAATGCGCCAGTCTGCCAGCAACCTCGGGAATCGTTCTCCCGCCTTGCATTCCAAGCGTTTACAGGACATACGGGAAAGTGGGCAACGGGGGTTCGAATCCCTCATCGCCCACTTGATACGTGGTGCATACGTGGTGCCGCAAAACATTGTTTTGCGTGTGATGCGCGGCGCCGACACAGCATCAAAATCAAGGCGGTCTTTTGGCCTCAGGC
>Ga0256406_1001577_pt1 | contig 36093 bp, 17 predicted proteins | sample RumenRJG_03DNA_FD_185986 | JGI IMG/M metagenome (GOLD analysis project Ga0256406, IMG submission 185986) | Bovine rumen microbial communities from Lethbridge, Alberta, Canada - RJG_03 | ecosystem: Host-associated > Mammals > Digestive system > Stomach > Rumen | place: Canada: Alberta | collected...
CCGGCGAAGACATAGAGATCGATGGTCTCTGCCGGTTTCTCGTCGCTCCATTCCATTTCCGGACCCAGTGGTAGCAGGCTACCCTCGGGCACAAAGACCGGTATACGCTCCAGCGGTGCGTCGGCCGTAATGGTCTGTCCGCCAGATGGCTTACCGTAACAGCGATACCGACTTGACGATATACGTCAATGGCAAACGGCTCGTGCCGTTAGGCGGCAACTGGGCATTCTCCGAGATCAACCTGAATTACAGAGCGAGGGAATACGATGCGGCTATAAAATTTCATAAAGACATGAACTTTACCATGATCAGGAATTGAGTCGGCCAGGTGGGCGACGAGGAGTTCTTCGAAGCTTGCGACCGCTATGGCATCATGGTATGGGAAGACTTCTGGCTGGCCAATCCCTGGGACGGTCCCGATCCGTATCATGAGGACATGTTTATGGCCAATGCCCGCGACTTCATACGCCGCCTGCGGCAGCACCCCTGTATGGCACTCTATGTAGGTCGCAACGAGGGCTATCCTCCGCAGTCTTTAGATCAAAATCTGAGACAGGCGATAGCCGAGCTGTACCCCCAATTGGGCTATATCCCTAATTCGGCAGCTGATGGTGTCATCGGTGGCGGACGTTACCGCAATATGCCGGTTGATTGGTATTTTGCAAATCAGACTCACAAGCTCCACTCTGAGCGCGGTATGGCCTCCGTGCCCTCCCTTGAAAGTGTAACTCGCATGCTTGCTCCTGATGAGCTGTGGCCTGTGGGAGAAGCCTGGGGGCGTCACGATTTAACGTTGGGAGGGGCAGTACATGCCACAGCTTTCAATGAAATACTTGACGGCTACTGGGGCAGGCCGCAGAATGTAAGGCAGTTCATCAGTTGGGGACTGTGGGTGAATTATGATGTCCATCGTGTCATGTTCAAAGGAGAACAGCAATTCCGCAAAGGGCTGCTCATGTGGATGAGCCACCCCTGCTGGCCGTCTATGGTCTGGCAGGCCTACGACTACTATCTGGAACCCACAGCTGCATTCTTTGCTATCAGGAAAGCCTGCGAGCCCTTGCATCTTCAGTATAATTCGGAGAAGAATACGATTGAGGTCGTTGACATTGCGGCCGGACCGCATAAGGTAAAAGCGATAGCCGAGTACTATGATATGAATGGGCAGCAGATGGCTGTCGATGGCCGTGATGTAACCATCGGCGAGGATCAGACCATTACCGTTATGGAGGGCCGGAAACCCCTGGCGGGATCTCATGAGGTGTGGTTTCTGAGGTTGAAACTTCTGGAAAATGATAAGCAGCTTACAGAGAACACCTATATGTTAAGTAATCCTGCCGGACATTTTGAGGCCTTGAAGGAGCAGCCCGAGGCACGGGTGAAGACCGTTTCCCATTTTACCCGAAAAGGAGAGGGCTGGCAGGCTGTTGTCACGTTGACCAACCAGAGTGACGTGCCGGCTCTTATGGTACGGCTGAACCTGAAGGGCACAGACGGAGGACAGGTGCTGCCCGTGAGTTACAGTGACAATTACTTTCATCTCATGCCCCACGAAAACAAGTCGGTAACCCTCTCCTGGAAGGAGGAATACACGCGAGGCTGCAAGCCCCGGATAGAGGTTACAACATTTAATTAAAAGACGATCGTCGGATTACTATAGTCGTTGGCTTAATGGTGGTGTTGGTCTGAAGTATCCCTCTGGAGAAGAGAAACTACGGGGGGATACTTCAGGCCAACGCCACTATCATATCAATCAGTTAAAAGCTAACGTCAGTTCTTCTAAGACTTTATTTTATTTGCAGGGAGATCTTAGCCCCCTGCGCAGACGAAGGACCAACCTGGATTATGAATTTTCCGGGTTCGCATATCCAGCGGTAATCTTCGTCATAGAATGACAGCAGCTCCTTGTCAATGGCGAAGCTGACCGTCTTCTTCTCTCCTGCCTTTAGATGGATGCGTTTGAATCCGCGGAGTTCTTTCACTGGGCGGGTCATGGAGGCATACTCATCGGTGATATACATCTGTACCACTTCATCGCCCTCACGCTGTCCTGTGTTCTGCACGTCAACACTAACCGTGGCGACATCATCGGCCGACATCTGGGGCTTATCAATCCGCAGGCCGCTATAATCGAACGTGGTGTAGCTCAGACCGAAGCCAAAAGGGTGCAGCTCCGGGGTTCCACCGCCGAGGTTATAACCGAGCCGGGCCGAGGGCTTGTGATTATAGAAGGCTGGAATATGACCGGCATCGCGTGGATAAGACACCGGTAACTTGCCACTTGGATTTACGTCGCCAAACAGGGCATCTATCATGGCATAACCGCCCTCCTGCCCTAAGTACCAGCACTGCATGACGGCGGGAACCTGCGTCTCCAGTTCGGAGATGTTATAAGTGGTACCGCCATTGACGAAGGCGCACACAGGTTTGCCCAAGGCCACGATCTCGCTGATCAGCTCCTTCTGCCCCGCAATGAGCTCCAGCGAGCTAAGGTCGCCTTTGGCATCCCAGCCATAAGCCTCACGGCTCATGCTCTCATTGCCACCCACAAACAGCACCACATAGTCGGCCTGCTTTGCCGTTTCGACGGCATGGCGTATCTTTGCCGCATTGTCTTCATAGGTCAGCGGGTGGATCACCAGTGGATAGGGGCTATGCTCCTTGGTCAGGCGGCAGCCCTCGGCATACAGTATTTCCATCTGATGGCCATATTTCTCGCGAATGGCACGCAGCGGACTTATCGTGTCCTTGGGATAGCCCGAATAGCCGCCCAGAATGCAACGGTCTGCATTGGGGCCGATCAGTTCGATCTTCTTCACTCGGTTCTTGTCGAGCGGCAGGAAGTTGTTGTCGTTCTTCAGCAACACCATAGCTTCGGCTGCCGCCTTATAGGCTATCTGGCGATGAGCCTCACAGTTGTTCACCTCATCGGCGCGCCTGGGATCTACATACGGGTGATCGAACAGTCCGAGCCTGAACTTGTTTACCAGCACATGGGTCACGGCACGGTCGATAACCGCCATCGGCACCTTGCCCTGTTCCACGCACTCTTTCAGGAAGACGAAGGTCTCCGGATTGGGCAGCTCCACATCGACCCCCGCATTGATGCAGGCAGCTGCCGCATCGGCCTTTGTGGGAGCCATCTTGTCGGTATCGTAGGTGCGGAAGATGCCGCTATAGTCGGACACCACCGTGCCCTTAAATCCGAATTCACCTCGCAGAATGTCGTGTAGGAGGTGCTTGTTGGCATGAGCCGGCTTTCCCCAGATTTCGTTATACGTCACCATGACATAAAATGGGTCACACTGGCGAATAACCTCGCGGAAAGGGTAGAGAAACTGGCTGCGGGCTTCATGCTCATCTACGAAGCTCGGCGCTGTGTTGTGTCCTCCCTCCGGCTGTCCATGCACGCCAAAATGCTTGAGCGTAACGCCGACGTGACTGTCGTCCAGATAGCCTTGGGCATTGGGCTGGCCCTGCATGGCATCGACGGCAGCCTTCCCTATCTCGGCATTTAGAAATGGGTCTTCGCCCCAGGTCTCCTCCGTACGTCCCCAGCGAGGATCGCGCACCATATCCAGCACGGGTCCCAGCGACTGATAGCCCCCCCTGCTGCGCATCTCCAAGGCCGTGGCAGCATAGAGCTGCCTCAGCAGTTCGATGTCCCAGGTAGAGGCAAGGGCGATGGGCACGGGATAGTTAGTAGCCTCCTGTGTCCACACGCCATGCACGCCTTCATCATGCATCACTACCGGAATGCCAAGGCGCGTCTGCTCAACGAAGTATCTCTGAATGGCATTATACTGTTCGGCACCTTGTCTGGCGGGATAAGCCTGGTGGGGCAGCTTGGCGTCCGGCCCCAGATATTCGTTGGGCCGGACCATTTCGCCCAACCCATGAGGAAAATATTGCTTTGCCAGTTTTGCATCGAACTTACCGCCCGGAAACACCACTTTCTTGTTGTCGCCCCACACACACTGTAGCTGCATGATCTTCTCGTCGAGCGTCATACGGCCGAGCAGGTCCTTGGCACGCTCCTGGGGTGTCAGCCTGCTGTCTTTATAAGGCATCTTACCAGCTGATGCTGTCATCGCAAGCATCAGCAATAGGGATATGCAGATTGTTTTCTTCATTATGGATCATGTTTTAGGGTCTATAACGAATCGTACGGGTAAAACGTGGCTTGTCCTGTTTTGGGTAAAGTCACGTTGATTGGGGTTTAATGCTTATGCGTGTTGCAATTAATGCTTATTCGCGTTACGATTAATGCTTATTCGCATTGCGATTAATACTTATTCGCACCGTGATTAATACTTATTCGCAGTGCCGATTTGCCTACGCGATTCGTTATCGTGACATTATTTATAATCTTCTATTCGCCATTCTTCCTTCCACTCTATCTGTGGTTTGCCGTTCTTGAACGTGACAGGCAGGAACACATAGGTAGAGTTGTAGGTCACGTCCCACCCTTCGCGCACTTCGTTTCGCTTATCCTTGGTCCTGGGTTCCGAGAAGTCGCGTGGGAAAGGTCTGTGATTTTTATATCTCGTTATCATTCGCTTAGCCTCCTCTGCCGGCAGCGTTGTGTTAGCTATCTGTGGCATCCAGCGGTCTGCCACGGCAACATAGAGATTTCGCCCCGGAATCTTCACCACATCGGTGATCTGTGAACAGAAGGAGTGATGATACTTGTCGGTGGGATGGGGATCGCCCAGATCTTTATACTGTCCATGATAGTCGGTGAATGAGGCCACCATGGAAACATTGGGTACATACCCCGTTGTGCCCGAACTGAACAGAAAGTGCTTGCCCTCATGTACGAAATGGGTTGGAGCCTCACGGGTGAAGGGCGGGCGCTTACCTACAAAGTGGCGGGAGAACTTCGGGGTTACGCCCAGGCAGTCGTCGGTGAGCTCGGCACAGATCAGCTCCCAGTGCGGCCGTTCGTACCACACATATCCCTTCTGTGTCTCCGGATCTATATACATGTCGAAGTCGCCCACGCCGTATCCTTCCGGCTTCAGCGATCGCACATATCTGTACGGCCCGAGGATATCGTCGGCCTGAAGAATGACAAAGTAGCCGTCCTCGTCCATCGACTTGATCCAGCATACGTATTTCCCCGTTTTGGGTGCATAGACAATATGCGGACGGTCCAATGTCTGCGAGAAGTGCAGCGGAGAGAGATAGTCGGTGGTGTCCGGTTTGATGATCAATCCGCAGTCTTCCCAGTTGTAGAAGTCCTTCGACCGATAGCACCGTATGCCGTAGGTCCACACATGGCTGCCCAGCGTGGTAAACTCCTTGTTCTCGCCATACCAGTAGTAGGTTCCGTCTTTCTCCATCACCTGAAAGCCATGCGCCTGTATAGGCTTCCCGTTGGTGTCAAGCCAGATTTGCCCGGGCTTGATGGAGGTATAGGGCTGAGGATTCTCCTGGATCAGTTTGATATCTACAGGTCCCATCAGTCCGGCCGGCAGCAGTTGCGAGTCAGGACGATAGAAATATTCAAAGGCACTATAGGTGTATTTCTTCTCCACATCGGGCTGTTTGTCGCCAATGATACGGTTTACCCATTGATTGATGACACGGATCACAAATTCATTGTTACCAGATCTGAGGGCACTTGTGATATCCACCTGATAGGGATACTTCCACAGCACACCCAAGTTTTTGCCGTTGACGATGACCTCGGCCATACAACCCACCTTTCCTAAGTCGAGCACAAAGCGTCCCTGTTTCAGTTCCGGCTCGGCTATCATCACGCTGTTCGTATAGACGGCTGTGCCCGAATAGTATTTGATGCCCTTGTCTGCCGATTGCGTGTAAGAGATGAGCTTTCTGAAGATAGTCTCCTTCGGTCCACCCCACTGCTCATCAAACTTCACATTCCACGGAGTGTCGATATGACGGAAAAGTATTTCTTTCTTTTCGGGAAGCACTACCTTTGCCTGATCTGCCTTGCCACCGAACACCACGAAGACCGCATCGTTGGGTAGGAGGTTCAGGCGAACCATCGTCTCGCCCGCCCTGATCTCGTACGAAACATCTTCTATTTCTCCCGTTTCCGGGTGCCAGAGCTTAGGTTTTTTCCCATTAACGCGGAAAAAGGCATCAATGGTACGTGCCTCGTCTCTTCGGTTGTTCACCCAGTAGATGTCTTCGTGGGCTGTCACCCGATGAACATAGCGGAGATCTTTCATGCCATCTGCCATGAAATCCGGCTTTATTCCCTGGAGTGCTTCTGCCACGGTCTGCGATCTCAGATCATAGATGGGAGCTCCCTGCTGTTTCAGTTGGTCCAACTTCTGCTGCACCTCTGACGCCATGTGTATGCAATGATGGTCTATGACGAGCACCTTATACTGGCTTCCTGATGGTGTCACGAAGTATTGTCCATCATACGATATCAGCCGAAGTAAGGCCTCCTTGTTCAGATAATCATAGTTATAGCAGAAGGGTATCTCGGGGTGTTTGTGGGCAAAGATGCTCGTCACCGCATCGTCCTCACCATAATAATAGAGTATGTCGGCTACATTTCTACCTTGCTGAAGCATATAGCTGGAACGCGCCAGGTAGTCTGTCCAGGGTCTGGCTTGTTCGGCCCATGTCTCGTTACGGTTAAACCACTGCCCGAAAATCATGAGTCCCAGTCCCGGCTTCTTGTCATCGACAGGCTGATGCGTGCTTTCGTGTATGACAAAGCGATTGACACCATTGGCCATCTCCAGATCTGCCGTGGGCTTCAGGTTGCCCGGGTAATAGCTGTAGGCACCACCGTCAAGGCCATTGGCTGTCAACGACTCGGCAGCCACAAACTTCTTTCCGTACAGATGCGACACCGACGCAGACTCGCGGATATCGCTCTCTGCCATCGTTGACGTTGAATTAGCCGACTTCTGGCCGGGTATCACCGTCCACATCGCAGCCATAGGAATATCGGCCTTGCTCTTCACCGACATGCCGTCTGCCAGGTAAAGCCGTCCGTTCTCGTGAGATTCGAAATAGGTTCCCAGACCGTATTTTTTAGCAATGCTGTCTGCGCTGGCATACATACATTCCTCTATCAGCTCGCCTATGGTAGCACGCCAGTCAAAGAGAAACTGTTCGCTGCGCTCTGCGCTGACGACAATTTGCCCCGTAAGCACTGGGAGCCACTTCAGCAAGCTATAACCACGCCGTTTCTCAAACTCTTGTGGCATCTTCGGTGCCCAGGTCTCCCAGCCTGCCTCGTAGCTGTCTATCAGGAGATATTGCAGTCCGCGCTGTCCCATGAGCCCCCCGGTGGCATCTTGGTATGTGTCGAGATAGTAGCTCAGAAAGTGAGAAAAGGCCTCCTTGTCGATCTTGGTCACCTCCAGCCCCGTTGCTTCCGGCGAAGCAGGGTGATTCTCCTTGCCCGTCAGCGAATAGCCGAAACGATAGATCACCCAGTCTCCTTTCGGCGCGTCCCATACCAGACGGCCCTCGGAGTCCACCTTGTCGGTAACATCGATGACTTCGTCTGCCGCAACCACCTCGTCTGCCGCTGCCGTAGTCTTATGCTCCATCAGGTCTGATGGCGTGGCATATCCGGCCTTCTCCTCTGCATGATTAATCTTCGAGACGGTGTATAGCACCAGTTCTGCAACAGGGGTGAACTGTGGCTGCTCTATCGGGTTAGGATTGAGTGCTGCGTAAAGGTCGATGACTTGTGGATTGTCAAAGACCACCCTGAAATATTTTGCCCTTGTCGGTTCAAACTCTATGGTCTGGCGAGCCGCACCCCCGTGCGGAATGTCGCATACCCTTTGAAAGGTTTTACCATCGTCACTCTTTTCCAGATGTTTGGTTACCGGTGCCGGGGCGGCTGCCCATTCGCTTCGCACATATCCGTCTGCCACACTCAGGGCCTTGATGGTCTGCGGCTTCTTAAACTCATACTGTATCCACGCATAGCCTTTTTCATCGTCCTTGGGCAAGTTCTCGGCTTGGGCGAGATCACCGTCGGTGAGCTGCTCCAGGGTGAAGTGGCCGCCGCTCGACGTGACCTTTGCCCCTAACTCCTGCAGGGTCTTGTCGGCCTTGTTTCTGCGCACCGCAATCACATACAGATCCTTGTACCATTCTTTAGGGTTGCCTGCATTCGAGAAGGTTGCGGAGTTGGTCGCCAAGGGCACATTCTGGAAAAAGCCTGTGGTCTTGAAGGGGGCTGGCAGCAGCACGTCCAGGCGCCTGCCGCCTTTCACTATCTTTTCGCGCCATGTGAGCTTCTTCATGGCCTGCTCCGGCTTCACCCACGGTCCGCCCGTATTGCTCCAGCCCGGACAGGCCGCCGTTGCCACCTCCATGCCCAGCGAATCTGCCAGGGTCACGGCATAACGGAAAGCATCTTTCCACTCGGGCGACATATAGGTGAGACGCTTCTTCACCACCTGCGGCGTGGCCATGCCGGCATCGAAGTTATGATAGCCGCCTATACCCGCGCGATGCATCCATTCAATATCCTTGCGAATGCCCGCCTTGGTGATATTGCCATTCATCCAATGCCACCAGACCCTGGGACGCGATTCCTGCGGAGGCGTATGGAAACCTGTTTCCAGATGCTGTGCTGATCCGGCCGAGGCCATCATCAGCAACAGACAGATAACTTTTGTTCTCATGATTCTATTTGGTTTTCAGATCATTGCTTCCTGCTGCCAAGACATACTCTTTACCTTTCCACACCAGCGTTCCTGTTGTATGCTCGGGTAATACAATAGTAGCAGAAAGTCTGTTTGCATTTTGCTCATACATAACCTTTATGGTTCCGTTGGGGTGCGGCATCTCTCCACCGATCTTATGAATATCACCTAAATGCGGCTCTATCCTTACCTTCTTGAATCCGGGAGCATCGCTGTCGATACCCAGGACAGTCCGAAAGATCTCGATATTTGGGCTTGCTCCCCATGCATGACAGTCACTTCGTGTACCGTCCACATCAGATGTCTCTGCCCAGGTGGTAAGTCCCATACGTATGTTTTCGCGCCACTTGTCAAGCCATGAGAGATAATGATCCCCCATACCTGCTATCGTCATCGCCTGATGCACATAGAACTTGAAGTAGATGGAGGCTGGTGCAAGCGTATGGTCACCCTCCAGAGCATTGGCAATTGCCCGTGCCCTCTCACCCTTTGCAAGTCTGGTAATAATAGCCAACGCATTGGCATGTTGCGAGTAGGCATCTTTCTCCGCACGGTCAGCGTACAGGCCACGTTCTTCATTCCAATAAGCAGCCTCAATGCTCCTACCAAGCAGAGCAGCACGGTTCTCATAAATTCTGGCCTGTTCCTGTAATCCCAGGTGCCGTTCAAGGTCGGCTGCCATCTGATAGGCATAGAGCAGTTGCAAGTCCATCACACAGGTTGCGCCGTCTGCTCCAGGCATGTTCACACCCACGGCCCAGTTTTTTTCATTGTCCACCCAGTCAGTGAAGTTCCACCCAGGCAGGAAGCTCAGTCTGCCGTCTTCTTTCTGAAAACGATGAAAATAGTCAAGGATTGCCCGCATACCTGCCAGTTTTTCGGTCACGAAACGCTGTTCCCCAGAGTACATCATATAGTCGTGGAGCGACCAGATATAGTGTAGGGCGTAAGGGGTGATATATTGTGCCGTCTTAGAAGGATAGCGACTTTGTGTCAATCCCTCCACATTGCGCGACGCATCAGCTAAGGTCAGGTAATTGCGGATGAAGGCATCGTTGCCCACATTATAAAGTGTGACGAGCATCTGTATTCGGGTGTCGCCTAAATATTGTAGCTGCTCGTAATAGGGGCAGTCAGTATAGGTCTCCCAAGTACAGAGCTTGGCTGTGCGCCATCCAATGGTCAGAAAATTTAGTAGTTCCTTGCTGTCTGTATTAAGCTTAGCCTTTAGTTCAAACGGATAGCTGGTGTAGTGTCCATAAATATCTTCGATGGTCAGGGGCTCGTCTGCTGTCTCTATTGTCAGCTGCAGAAAGCGGTAGGTGCGGAAGGTAAGTGTCGTAAAAGTTTGGCCAGACTGTCCGTTTGATATAACTTCATCCTCCCGTCCTATCATCTTCTTGCCTTTCGTCTCATTGCGGTTTCCTTTGTGTGGATACTCTGTAAAGAGGCTTTCCTGATAGGATAACGTGATATGGCTATCCTTGCCGTGGCTAAACTGCATGGTTAGATAGGCATTGGTCAACACTTTATTGTCAAGCAGAATAGTCTTCTTGGAATGGGCTGGCACCGTCATTGTCTTGAAGTTCAGTGTGTGCTCTTCTTTATATTCCCGAGGTTGAAGAATGGATGGGGTTAGCAACCATGCCGGATATTTACCGACACCGCCGATGCCACCAGAATATATACCACCAATGCCACCCATAGCATTTTTGGGCAGAGCTGGCGACAGTATCTCAGCCTGCTGCCAGTCTGATGGTTGTTGGTTCATATCTACCCGTTCACCAGGACCCGTCACCATATAGGTAAGTTTTGACAGTTTGAAGACTTTAGGACTATATCGCTTGTCTTGTCGGCACTGCCAGCTACTATCCGTATTCAGCACAGTGGCTAAGCCTTCTCCCTTCATGAGGAAAGCTGTCTGTGCTGACATGTTGGCTTCTGCACGTTCAGTGCCCTCATTCCAGACAACGGCCCTGACTATGTTCTCACCCACATGCAGATATGGAGCCAGATCTACTGTCTCGTAATTCCAGTGAGCCAGATCACTCCTGTTGGGACCAAGTGATACCAGTTGTTCGTTGACAAGCAACTTATACCGGTTATCTCCTGTCACATGTACCACAAACGATGCAGGAATATCTTCCAGCCTACATATCTTCCGAAACTCATACACACCATAGGCATTCGCTTCTATGCCAGGAACGGTTATCCAGGATGCATCCCACTGACGTGTAAGCAGGATGTTTTCCTGAGCGCAGCCTGATAAATAACAACTTATCAATAGCACTAATGATACCAATAGTCTTCTCATCTCACTACCACTCTTACTTTCCCCAGATTTGCAATAACTGTATAGGGCGTTTGTACGTTACCCTTGCGTTCAGAGTAGACCTTCACGGTAGGGAAGTAAGTGCCTGCTTTATCGTAGCTGACGGTCTGTTCAAACTCTACATGTTCGCCATCGGCACTATATCTTGCCTGTGTCAGATCTGCTGGCTGGGTAAACTGCTTCGAATCGTCCAGACACCAGTCAGCGCGTACCACCTTGCCTGTTCCCTGAGGTACGTCCACAGTGACATGAATAGTAACTGTCTCACCTGGCTTCACCTCTGCGCGCTCTTTGCCGTGAATGGTAACGCAAGGCACAGGCTGAATGCCTCCACGCGACTTTCCGTCGGCACCAAGCATCACCTGCCCGTCTTCCACTACGTAAGTGGACGTATGCGATGGGGCAATGCCACGTTCCACCCAGTCGCTCACATCAAGCAATGCCTGATAGAGCGTCGTCGTATAGTCCACTATCTCCGTCGGATCGTCCTCACCGCCATGGGTAGCGTGATCGGTATACCAAAGGCGGAAGTTATCGTCCGTGGCACTGCCCAGATGCTCTATAATGTGCCTGCGATACCAGTCTCCTTGCCAGGCGAAGGCCTCGCGATCCCACACCGAACAGCAAAGGATCATCTTGCCATGGATCTTTCCCGTAGGCAGACAGCCTGCAGCTCCCCTCGTAAACATCGGTCCTAAGAGCTTGGGGCGCTGGGGATAGATGGGTACATCATTGTAACCGCGGAACTGATTCCAGACATAATAGTCCTTCGTAGGCACCTGATGACGGTAATAGGTCTCAACGGCCAGCCAGTCGCTGTTATCTACCTGCACACTGTCGCCGACCTTCAGCAGGGGCAGCAGCTGCGGTTGGTTCACGGCAGCAAGGGTCACATAGCCGTCTTTGGCTCTCGTGATCTGCAGCTGCTGCCCCTTGCCTTTGCCCGAAAGCATCATCAGCTCTCCGCCCAGTGTCGGCATATCCACTTTCTGATCTATTTCGTAGGCAACGGGCTTCTCCTTGATCTCGCTGCCCATACTGGCCCAGGCTCGGTCGGCACTGCCACGGTCAGCTTTCGACAAGGGCTTCACAAGTCCCAGCTGCTCTGCTTCTGTCTGTCCGATAATCCGTTTTACGACAGCCTTGGTCTGTATATGGTCGCGCTGCAGTGATGGCGGATTGTCAAATCCCAGATAACCGGGCTTATGCCAGAAATCCTCATGAAAATACTTCTGATCCATAGCCACGACAGAGCGATAGAGCACCAGAAAACCATGGGCGTCCATATATTTCCAGCCATACCACGACTTTAGGGGGAATCCCAGGCTCGACACCTCGTGCAGCACTTGTCGCTGTTCGGTGGTGAGCGTGGCGTATGGGTCACCGCTTCCACCCGGTTCCATGGCATCTGCAATATCGCCCATCTTATCGCGCAGCATACGTAGGGCATACATTCTGGCAGCAAACATATTGGGGATAGCCTGAGGTGAGCCGAGTACGAAAGGTACGGCACCGTCCCACACACCCTCTGTCGATTCCATGGAGCCTGTGGTACGATAAGCACCACCGCTGCCACCGAAGCAGTAGCCGTAAGGCCGTTCGCAGCCGTAGATCAACTGTGCTATATGGCGCGAGAACTGTGCACAGGCTGCATTGGCCCGATAAGCACCTATCGACGGTTCCCTGCGGGTAGAGGGGTCGGCAAAGTCCAGTTTGCCGCCTTCGTTCGTCTCCACGAAATAGGCACCATGCGAGATACTGAACCCAATGGGACTGGCTGCATAGTAGTTCTGCGCCGAAGTCTCGCTGTCAGGGAAAGGAGTGATATACTGGAAGAAACGGCCCGAATAGTCTGCCTTATCTATGGGAAAATAAAATGAGAAGCGTGTGCCGTCGTCAAAGCCGCCGTGCACATAGCGGCATTTCACAGGTTGGGTGATGACTTTGTCAACGTCAACGAACGGATTCTTAAACTGTGTGTCCTCGCAGACAAATGCAAACTTCTGTCCCTTCAGATTCTTGGCATGTATGCTGCCACAGAGCAGTATGAATACCCATATGAATAGTGTCCTTGATCTCATAATTCCTTAAAATTTAGTAGTGTCTTTTGTCCATCGCTCATGCAGCATGTGGGCTGCCATCTTCGGTTTACGGTCCTGAGTAAACACCCCTTTTAGGTTTTTGGCTGCCACACGGAACATGGCCTGACCCGTCGTGAAGTCTGCGAAATTCCAGATATGCATGCCGGCTATGTAGTCCTTCGTATTGGCAAGATCCAGATAGTCGGTAATGAAATTGCACTGGAACTCCTCCGAGAACATCGCAGCATACTCGGAGTGCTCTCCGGCGATGGCATCGGCCCCGAACTCCGTCATGATGACGGGCTTGTGATAGAGTCCCCAAAGGCGCTCCAGTTCTCCATCGAGAATCTTGATGGCACCCTTCATATCTCCCGGATTGGTGTACCAGCCATAGTAGCGGTTGATGCAGATGATGTCGCATACACCCAGCCAGCTTGCGGGACCTCCCGACACTCCGACGAATGAAGCCAGACGTGTAGGGTCCATCTTCTTTGCCTGCTTCACCAGTCCGCCTAAGAACTGAATGGCTTGCTGGTTCTCACGGTCGTTTCCCTTCTGCTCCTGTCCATTATAGTTTGCACCGCCCATGCCTTGGTAGCTGGGCTCGTTGGCTACGCTCCAGATAATGACGGAAGGATGATTCTTGTCACGAGTAATCATCTCCTCCAGATACTGGTCGCAGACCTCTCTGCGCCTGTCGATATTCTTCTGTTCATCATAGAAGAAAAGTCCTACCGATGGCATCTCGTCAATGATGAGAAACCCTAAGCGATCGGCCATCTCATACACGCTCTCGTCATAAGGATAATGCGAGGTGCGGAAGGAGTTGGCTCCCGTCCAGCGCATCAGCTCCAAATCTTTCACAGCCACCGGCTGGGCAAAGCCGCGTCCGAAAATGGGGAAGCCCTCATGGTTGCCGAAGCCCCGCAGCTTGATGGGCTTGCCATTGAGCAACAGTCTGCCACGATCTACCGAAACGGTACGTACCCCAGTGTTGCAGCGATAGGCATCTACGGTCTTGCTACCGTCTTTCAGCTCCACGGTGGTCTCATACAGATTGGGGTGCTCCGGCGACCAAAGCTGAACGTCAGGGATCTGCACCTTTACCGTGGCAGTGTTGCCTGCGAAGGAGAACGATTTGCCGACGGTCTTCCCGTCCTTATATCTCAGGCTTACGCTGCCACCTTTAGCTGTACCCGTCTTCTCCACCTTGAGCGTGACCGTACCATCGAGCTGGGTGGTTATGGTAACATCCGTAAGACTGCTCTTTCGTGGGACGGTATAAAGTACAACATCACGATGCAGACCTCCGTAAGGAAAGAAATCGTAATTGGTGGCCGGGTAGTTACGCATGGCGGCTCTCACGTTGCCCAGCGGAACACGGTCGGCCCGAAGTTCATTCTCCACCTCTATGGTGATACGGTTCTGCTGACCATACCTGACCTGCCTGCTGATGTCGAAGGCAAAGGGCAGGTGTCCGCCCTCGTGCATACCCACGGGATAGCCGTTTACCCAGACCTTAGCCTGATAGTTGGCACTGCCCACACGCAGCATCACCCGCTCGGTCTTCCATGTAGCCGGCACAAACGTCTCACGTTCATACCACACATGGCCTAAATAGTTATGAAGGCCATCTTTCTGATCGTTCCAACTGCCCGGCACGGCAATGGGGCTCCCATCCTTCAGCCCATCAAACCATCGCTCATCGATACCGACAGCCTTATCGTCAGCACGGAAGTTCCACACGCCCGAGATGTTGAGTACGTTTCTATATTCATTCTGCTGAGGAAACAGGGCTATGCTGTGTGGCTCAGCTATAGGCATATCTGCTGCAAGCACTCTGGCTGCAGTGATCAATGTCATGAAGAAAAAGGCATATATTCGTTTTTTCATCACATCTTTTTTAACGTAAATTCGTAGGAAGTATTGTTCTCTGACAACACTCCTACGAATCTACTATTAACCAAATTGATTAACTACATAAGCTATTCAAATAATCGAAATCACCATCCTGGATTCTGCTGCAGACTCGGGTTGTTGTTGCGGTCGCTCTCAGGTATAGGGAACAGCTCGTTCTTGTTAGCCTTGAAGCCCACGCCGACAGCCGGTGTCACCAGCACATTGTATTCTGCAGGGCTCTGGATCGTGGTGTTGTTACCATTCTTGTAGCCCAGGAATTTATATTCATACTTTCCGCTATTGGCGAGTACCGTAGGCGCGTCACCCCAACGAACAAGGTCAATGAAGCGGCAGCCCTCATAGAACAGCTCTGCCTCACGTTCTGCCTTTACACCATAATCGGTGTTGTTCATATCGAGAGCGGGAGCATCTGCCAGACCCGCACGACGGCGTACGATGTTCAAAGCCTCCAGTCCGCTCATAGCTCCGGGTGTTCCACCCTGGGCCACTGCTTCCGCATAGTTCAGCAATACCTCGGAATATCGCATATAGACGAGGTTCTTCTTCGAGAACTGGTAATAAATGAAACCACCGCCCACGATGTCGGCCTGCATAGGCTGGAACTTGGCGTTGAAGTAGCCCTGGCAGTCGGCTACCTGTCCTGTCACGCCCTTAGCACCACTGTAGCTATATACAGACTCGTCGAGCAGATCCTCATAGGCTGCCAGGGTACCACGATAACGGTTCGACTTCTTGCCGTCGGGAGTCAGGTCGTGCTTGGCCATGAACTGCCCGAAAGATTCCGACACGCCGCCGCCGAACCCCCACGACTTGCTCTGACTCCAGTCTGACGGCACGGCAATCTGCCCAGTAGGGAGTCCAAAACAAGCCACATCAAAGCGTCCTTCCTGGGCCGACGCATTGGCGGGATCATCATTGAAGTCGAACTCCCAGATGTTCTCTGCCGAGAAATCGGTAGAGCTGCTGCGTAGCGCATTATAGTCAGCTTCCAACGTATATTTGTTCGTGGCGATCACGTTGTTGTAAAGCGTCTGTGCCGCCTCGTTGTATTTCTTTTCCCAGAGATAAGCCTTGCCCAGATAAGCGTATGCAGCCTCCTTGGTGAGACGCCCGCCAATGGCAGCCTGACCGTCAGCACCAGCTTTGGAGGGCAGCTGTTCTGCAGCTTCCTGCAGCTCTTTCTCCACGAAGGCCCAACTCTCTGCAGCCGGCGTGTTAGCCTCGCTGCCTGTCAGGATATGGTCGGCCAAAGGGGGATTACCGAAGAGCTGCACCAGGTTCATCATGGCAATGGCACGGACGGCACGGGCCTCTGCCACGACACGGCGCTTCACGGCGTCACTGGCAACAGTGTTGTTGGGTACGTTGTCGATGATCATCGTGCACCAGTAGGCCTGCTTATAGTAGTAAGCCCACACCATCGAATAGGTAACACTCTCTGATGTCTCGTCATATTTGAAGTAGTTGGCCAGCTCGCCACCCATGCGGCCCAGCTCGTAACGCATACTTGCAGCACAGTCGGTGATGTTGCCGCCCATGGAGTACCAGCTGAACGCATCGCCATGCACCTTACTATAGACAGCCGACATGAGAGAATTCACCTCATCGTCGCCACCACTGGTATAGACCTCGGTACCTGTCACGCCGCGTTGTGTTATATCCAGTTTGTCTTCTGAACAGGCAGTAATCATCATTGCTGCCATAGCCACAATCACATATTGATATATCTTTTTCATAAATCTGTAGTCGATATTAATTATTCACTTTTTCTTAGAACCCAACGTTGATACCGAAGGAGAAAGACTTGCTGATGGGGTAGCCACCGAAGTCACAGGCCATTGCATTAGAGTCTGTCGGGCGTACCTCAGGATCATTGCCTGGATAATCGGTGAATGTGAAGAAGTTGTCGAGCGACACGAAGGCACGGACCGAGTCCATGTGGATCTTCTTCAGCACATTCTTGGGCAGCGTGTAGCCCAGCTGTATCTGCTTGATCTTAAAGAACGAGCCGCTGAACACGAAGGCATCAGAGTTGTAGAACTTTGGATCCTTCTGATACAGGGCACTGGGCATCGTGGCATTATGGTTCTGCTCCGTCCAGCGGTTTTCATAGAGGAACATAGGCTTCTGGTTCGACAGGCCTGCAAGTCCGTAAAGTATCTTGGAACCGCTGGCACCGGCACCGTAAACAGAGAAGTCAAAATTCTTGTAGTCAAGGGCAATCGTAAATCCGTAAGTGAAATCGGGAATACCCTTGCCGAGGTTTGTACGGTCGGCATCGGTAATCTCGCCGTCCTCCTTAATGTCTTTATATACTGCCTCGCCTGTAGCCTGATCTATATGATCGATCTGATAACCGCGGATATACCACAATGGGTAACCTTCTTCGAAGAAGGTGGCATAACCCTGTCCGCCCAATATGGAAGCGCCGTTGATGCGGTTGCCCTCACCACGATACTCTGCCACTTTGTTCTTCACGGTGGCAAGATTGGCCTTCACTCTGTAACCCAGGTCACCTATACGGTCTTTCCACTCCAGTTCAAACTCGAAACCCTGGTTGTTTACCCTGCCCAGGTTCTGCCATACACGGTCGGCACCGGTTGTCAGCGGAGCTACCGACTCTACGAGCAGGCCTTCTGTGTTCTTGTTATAATAATCCATGGTGAAGTTCAGGCGACCGTTGAAGAAGCGGAGGTCGAGACCCACGTCAAACTGCTTTGACTCTTCCCAGCGAAGCATGGGGTTAGCCAGGCGGCTGCCGGGATAGATGCCATTATAGAGCTGGCCGTTCATGTAGTAGCTGTTGTTGGCAGGCGAGATGGGGAAGGAGCTCACGGTGGCACCCGATCCCAACGTGGCACGATACATATATCCGCCGTTAGAGGCCAAGTTGGATATCGAACCATTCTTACCCCAGCTGATACGGAGCTTACCGAAGGTCAGCGGGCTCTTGCCGCCAACGGCATTCTTCATAAAGTCTTCCTCGGTAAACACCCAGCCGGCACTCACTGAGGGGAAGTAACCCCAGTTGTGATCGAGGTCCAGATAGGCAGCGTCGTAAGAGTCGGCGCGGAAATTCACCTGAACGTTGTAGCGGTTCATGAAGCTCCACGACAGACGTCCGTAATAGGCTATCTGGCGCTTGATGTCACGGTAGCCGTTCACATTGTCGTCGGCAGCTGGCGTAGAGTAGTCCAGATAGTGATAGTTGGGAGCCTCGCTGGTCAGGCTGTTGGTGTTCACGTAGGTACGGTCCACCTCATTGTTGCTGTACGACATACCGGCCATGACGCTCCAGTCACCGCATTTGGTCTCAAGGTTATAGTTGGCAAAGTTCTCCCATTGGTAGTAACGCTGCGTATGCTGATAGTTCTCCAGGTAGGGGCGCTCATCTTCGGGTTTACCAAAATTGCCAAACGAATCCCAACCCGCTTCCTGATAGCGGTTGCTCACCAGATTCATGAACCGGTAACCCAGGCGGGTTGTGAACACGAATCCCCTGAAAGGCTTGAAATTGGCAAAGGTCATGCCGTTGATGCCAAAGGCTTTGTTGCCCGGACGATTCTTGTCCAATGCCTCTATTGGGTTATGCTGAGGATATTCCTGCCAGCTTACGCCGTAATAACGCCCTGTATCATTGTTTCTGTAGGGGTGTAATCCCTTGTCTATCGCTTGCTGTACGTAGCCCGGTATGGCATCGTAATATACGGGTGTCAGCGGATCCATCTTGTTGATGACGGCCATCTGTCCATACTGGGCACTGCCTTCCGAGATGGTATTGGCATTGATGTAGCTCAGGGCATTGCTTGTGCCTACCTCCAGCCAGGGCTTGATGTTATAAGTGGCATTCAGCTGTGCCGTGAAGCGCTTGTAAAGGTCATTCTTGCCCACGATCATACCATTGTTCTGCATATAGCCCATAGATACGAAGAAGGTGCCCTTCTTGTTATTACCCGATACACCGACATTGTACTTCTGCATCACGCCGGTCTTAAAGAGCTCGTCCTGCCAGTCGGTGTCGGTCTTGCCGTCGTAATACTGGTTGAGCATGGTCTCAAAAGCACCCGGTGCGGCCTCCTTGTTATATTCAATGAACTGATCGGCGTTCATCACGTCCATCTTCTTGGCCAGATTCGAAAAGGTCAGCTGTCCATCGAAGGTGATTCTGGTGTTGCCGTCCTTGCCACCGCTCTTGGTAGTGATGAGCACGACGCCGTTGCCTGCCTCTGCGCCGTAGATGGCTGCCGAGGCAGCATCTTTCAGCACTTCTATATTCTCGATGCTGCTTGGCTCCAGATAGTCTATGCTCGACACCTTCAGACCATCTACCACATATAGCGGCGAACTGGCACCATTAGAGGAGTAGCCGCGCACGCGAATGGTAGGCGAAGCTCCCGGTGCACCGGAGTTGTTCACCACCTGCACACCCGCCACCTTGCCCTGCAGGCTCTCTGCTGCATTGGCATTGACCTTGTTCTTCAGGTCGTCACTGTTGATGCTGCCTATGGCACCCGTCACGTTGCTCTTCTTCTGCACGCCGTAACCTATCACCACCACATCGTTCAGCGTTGCGTCCTCGGGCTTCAGCGTGAGGCTCAGCTTTTTCTTGCCTGCTACGGACACCTTCAGCGTCTGGTAACCGATATATGAAATGTTGAGCACCGCATTTTCAGGCACATTCTTCAATGTGAACCTTCCGTCCAGGTCGGTCACGGTTCCTGTTACGTTGGTGTTTTTCCCGGTTTCCGAACCGATAGTCACCGTGGCCCCGATCAGCGGTTCGCCTTTCTCATCTACCACGGTACCGGTAACATCTTCTCCCTGCTGCATAACGGCCTGCACGGAATTTCCCTCTCCGGCAGCCCCAGCTGGCATCGGACCCATTGCCAATGCCCCTATGAGCACTGCGCACCTAAACATCGAGTTCACTGTCTGCTTCTTTTCCATCATGAGTTCCTCAGTTGTTATAGTTAATAAATGTGTAATAGTTAATAGTATTTAGCTTAATCTCGGTGACAAAGGTACTCACTTTTTAGAGATGGGCCGTTATCTATTCGGACAACAAATTTTCCTTTTGGATTGAATTTTGCTAAAATCATCAAAATCTTATAAACGGAATGGGAATGCAAACGTAGGGTTATACCCATTCTTTGTCATGAAAAGGATGATACAGCTTTGCCTGAATATACCATGAGGCTGGCACTCCTCTGCTATCATTGTGGTTCTGCTCTGTAAAATGTGTAGATAAGAATGTAGTTATAAAGCTACCGTACATGATGTGCCATTCCGAATTTCAGCATAAAGACATATTATTATGCCCAGCAGCCTATTTGGATAAGCTTATAGGAGGGTGTGTCAAAATACAAATCCACAACCTAACAACCTTCAATCTGTAAGTTGAGAGCCCTCTAAAAGCAAAGAATAAGCCATTTCTTGACTCGAAATGAGTTTTGAAATGGCTTTTTCTTATTGGAAAGTTTCAATCTGTAAGATTTTCAAAATGGCATTTGCATTTTGACACACCCTCACGGTCGTGTTACTCGTCGGAGGTTGTGGCTGCGTGCCACCCTCGGCTATCAGAAAGCTACATTGAGGGTGGTGATTACCTGTATCCTATGATTTATGCTATGAGCCAAAATTTAAAGCTCTTTAGTCAAATGAGTAGATACATTGAGTGTGAGAAGGCACCAGCTAAAAACTTCTTAACCAATCGGCCAGCTCGTTCATCAACGAAGCGTGATATTTCCATTTGGGAGAGATGCCGAAACCATGACCGCCATTGGGGTAGATGTGGAGGCTGGCGGGCACCTTGTGCTGTTTTAGTGCCGTATAGTAGAGTACGGCATTCAGGGGTTAGACGGTATCATCATCGTCGACCAGCACGATAAAGGCACGTGGGGTCTTGCCGTCCACCTGCTTTTCGTTGCTATAAAGTGTCTCCATCTCCTGCGTGGGATTTTCTCCGATCAGCATCTTTCTGGAATAGCCGTGGGTATAGAGCTTATCCATCGTGATGACAGGATAAAAGAGAATCTGAAATGCCGGGCGCAGACTGTCAGGGGCATGAGTGGCAACGGTGGAAGCCAGATGACCTCCGGCCGAGGATCCCATGATGCCGATTTGGTCTGCATCTATATTCCACTCCTTGCTATGAGCCTTCACCAGTCGCATAGCCTGATAGGCATCGCTCAGAGGCACCTCGTGATGCTGATGGGGCATGCGGTAAATCAATGTGACCGTTGCCACGTTCTGCAGCTGAAAAAACTTGCCCCACATGTTTCCCTCGTGGTATCTCGCCAATGTAACGTATCCCCCGCCGGGACAGATGACGACGGCGCGCGTCGGCTTATCGCCCTTAGGAGGAAGCGACACTACGAGTTGTGGCATCATATCCCATGACGACTCTGGCAGATTGGCATAGTCGATCCCATTGTCGTTGGGCATTCCGTCTGGCCAGAGCGCCACGTTAATCAATTTGCCCGTGAAATATTCTTCCCAGGCGCTTTGCTTCACTTCTTCTTTCGAGAACTGGGCATAAGCCGTATTGACCACCAGTGCAAGCAAAACTGCCAGTCCAGCTCTGTTCATGATCCAATGTTTCATCGTCAACCTAATTTTTGATGGCAAAGATAGTATTATTTTATGAGCAATATTTCTCCAATGGGAAGATGTTTTTCGCTTTTGGACGAATCTTTTGCCAGGAGATAAATATTTTAGCTACATTTGTAATCAACTTAATCAATCAGAAAATTAAGATGAAAAGATTACTCATTGTGCTGTGCAGCCTGCTGACAGCTGTGCAGATGATGGCGGCGGAAAAACCGCGAGTGATAGTGATGACCGACGGAGAGGTGGATGACCGCTGCTCCATGGTCAGGTTCCTGCTCTACACCAACAATGTGGAGGTGAAGGCTATCATCGAGACCAATTCGTGTTTTCAGCGGCAGGGCTGGAGCAGCGACCCCTGGCTGGAACACGAGATGGATGCTTACGAGCAGGTTTATGACAATCTGAAAATACACGACCGCAACTATCCCACGCCGGCTTACCTGCGGAGTGTATGCTATGTGGGCGACGAGGATCCGGCGCATGTGGTGGTTGACGGCAATGCTCCTGCCCGACTTCCGGGAGAGGAACCAGTCATCAATCCCGACCAATGGGCTGACACGCCGGGATCAGACCGCATCGTGGAGGTGCTGCTCGACAATGATCCGCGCCCCGTATATATTCAGGCCTGGGGCGGCGGCAACACCGTGGCGAAAGCGTTTCAGAAGCTCAGGGCGGAACATGCCGGGGACTACGACCGTGCCATCAGGAAGGCGGTAGTCTATAACATCTGGTATCAGGACGGAGCAGGGGCATACATCGAGAAATATCACCCGCAGGCCACCATGCTGGTGCAGTATCACTTCAGTGGAACATGGGATTACGGTACGCTGATCTATACGGACGACTTCGTGAGTAAATATCTGCACAACGGCAAGAATGCCTTGGGTGCCCTATATACGCAGCCCATGATCAGCGAGGGCGACAGTCCTGCTTTCCTGTATGCTTTGGGCAACGGGCTCCGTGCGCACGAACACCCCACTTACGGGGGGTGGGGCGGACGCTTCTATAAGGTGGAGAAGATGGAAAATGTGTGGCGCGACACGGGCAACGGAGACATACGCCAATGGATGGAGGCTGCCCTGCACGACTTCCAGGCGCGGCTCGAATGGTGTATAACGCCCGACTATGCCCATGCCAACCACCACCCCAAGATCACGCTTGCAACTCCCGAGGATATAAGCGTCAGGTCGGGCGAGACTGTCACGATCAGTGCCGACATCAGCGATGATGACCCGTTAGATGTGGACAGGCTGTGGGAGCAGAGGCGGGCACTGTTTGAACAGGCCGGGCTGACCAAAGAAAGTTTTGCCCGCGACATCGACAGGCACGTGCAGCGATTCAGCACTTCGTGGAGCCAGGATGTCCAGGCAGGTACCTATCCGTCATACGTCAACCTGAAACCGCAGCAGTCCAGCCTGAGCTTTACGGCCCCGAGAGTCAGCGAGCCTCAGACTATCCACATCCTTCTGGAAGTGACCGACAGGGGATTTCCATCGCTCACTTCCTATCAGCGATACATTGTGACGGTGAATCCATAAACGCATAAGGGCGAGCCCGTGAGCTCGCCCTTATGCGTATGTATTATTTTTTGTACTTCGCCGTGCGCCAGTCGTGAATCACTCCCTTCCAATTCAGGCCGAAAGCAAAATCGTAATCGTGTCCGTCGGCATCGCGTAGGCATTTCATATCGTGAGGCACATCTTCCTGCTGCGTCTCCACTGTCTCCATGTCGGCAGGCAGCTGCATGGGCAGAAGGCCCGACGGCTCATACTTGCCGCTGATGATGTCGAGCAGTGCCTGATGCTGGACGCCAAACGACAACAGTATGCCGTCTGAATGAGGCTCGAGCTCTGACAGTATGACGGGCTTGCCCAGTTCCACAATGGTGACGACAGGTCTGCTGCCCATAGCCTTCTTCGTGTGGAGCACCATCTGCAGATCGTCGCGGTTGCGCGTCGAGATGGTCTTGCCGTGGTAGGTGCGGTTCGTAAACTTCTCGAGGGGATCGCCTCCCGCGATGCTCTGCCTGCGGGCGTGGGCCGCCGTATAATCGTTGTATTGCAGGCTGATGGGTACATAGCCATTGTTTTCCTTTGCCACTTCGGCAGGGTCATAGCCCAGATTCAGGGCAGGCTCACCTATAATGCACAGGGCGAAGTCGGCCTCCACGGGATTGTCGGTCACATGATAGTACTGGCGTACAAGGTCCAGGTCTATGGGATAGTCGGTGTGGTCGTCCGACATTCCGCCCCAGATGCCCGGCACCGCAGGGTAATGGCGTTTGGGAATATAGACTATCTTCCTGGCAGTTATAGGCAGAATCTTGTTGCCATGATTCTTCAGCATCACCACAGACTTGAGCTGGGCTTGATAGCCCGCCTTCATGAAATTGGCATTGCCTACAATGGTGTCGGCTGCATCAGGATCGGTGTAGGGATTATCGAAGAGACCCACGCGGAACATGTTGAGCAGCAGCCGGCGGGCACTCTGCTCAAACCGCTGGCGGGCACTCTGCTCGCCGAAATCGCGGACCCACATGTTGTAAGCCTCGATAACGGGCCCTTTCTCGTTATTGCCCCCAAACTGATCGACGCCAGCCTGCAGAACCTTATAGTGGCGTTCTGCCACAGAGAGCTTCTCCACGCCCCACGGCTTGCCGCCACCCATATAGTCCATGGCGGTGTTGTCGGCGGTAATACCCCAGTCGGTGCAGACCACACCCTCGAAGTGAGCCTCCTCGCGCAGCTGCTTCTGGATAAGCCATTTGCTGTAGCTGCCCCCGACATTCTCGCCTGACGGATCCTGATGCCACAGTATGCTATAGATGGGCATCACGGCAGAAGCCATCTTCGTGCCTCCCTCCAGGCGGAAGGCACCGTCAACGAAGGGACGCTTGTGCATCATGAGGTTGTTGCCGGGAAACACGGCATATTTGCCGCTTGCGAAGTGGGAGTCGCGGCCCGCCTCCTGTGCGCCATAGCCATACCAGTGTTTCACCATGGCGTTAACGCTCTGCCAGCCCCAGCCGTCAGCAATCTGCCGGCCGGCGGGTGAGGTCTGGAAACCCTCGCAGTAGGCGCGGGCCATGTCTGTGGCCAGCTGCGGATCCTCGCCGAAGGTGCCATTATAACGCCACCAGCGCGGCTCTGTGGCAACATCGATCTGGGGTGAGAGGGCGGTGGCGATGCCTAAGGCGCGATACTCCTGCGAGGCAATCTGGCCAAACTGCTTCACCACGGCAGGGTCGAAGGTGGCCCCCATGCCCAGCGAGCTGGGCCAGAGCGAGATCTGACCGCCCGCCCCGGCATTGAACTCTGCATTGGCAGTGGTCTCGTGACGGGGATCGGAACTGGTGTTGGCGGGTATGCCGTGGCCGAGGCCTTCGACAAACGACTGCTGATTGTTGTTCCACTCGGCTGCCACGCGCGGGCTCTCCACCTGGGTCACCAGAATGGCCCGGAGGTTATCATTCTTCAGGAAGGCCTTCTGCTCGTCGGTGAGGTCGCTTGCCTTGGCATGGCTCTCCTCAAACAGCATGCCGCCATAGTGGGCACCGCGCCCGCCCGCAGCCACCAGATACTGGCTTGCTGCATTGCGGAGTTCGGTATTGAGGAATATTTGCTTCTGCTCATCATTCAGCCCCGACAGATCCACCTTGCTGACGGCATCGGCATCCAACTTGTTCTTGAACACTTGGCGGAGGCAGATCTTGAATGCTTCCTGACGCACCGCTCTCTTCTGGTCGTCATTCAGGATGGAATTCAGATGGGAGGCACCACTGCGCGAGGGCACTGCCTGGTGAGCACTGTAGAGCATGAGCCCCGCTATCTCATCAATGCTCAGCTGTGAAGCTAGGTCGGCCGCACGCTCCTGTGGCGAACGCCTCCAGTCTTCGTAGGCATCAAGTTTCCCGTTACGGTTCAGGTCCTTAAAGGCAAATCCATTTGCCGTGAGCAATCTGACACCCGACTTGGGGGAATAACCCAATGTGCGTCCACCCTGCTGACTGATCAGTGTGTAGCCCGGTTTAGGAACCTCCGACCATCTGACCTGCGCATGAAGTGAGCTGGTTCCGGTAAGGAGAAATACGGAAACCAGAATTGAATGACTCTTCATTTTTTCTCCTTTATATTATAGTTATTTTTCTATTGTACGGTGAGCGTTGCCTTCCTGAGGTGTTTCAGACTGCTGTCTGGACCTATCATGATCTCGAAGTCGCCCGGCTCAAGGACATTCTCGAGGTTATAATTGTAAAATTTCAGGAGGTCATCGGTAATCTCGAACTTCACTTCGCGGCTCTCTCCCTTCTTCAGATGTATGCGTTGGAATCCCTTGAGCTCCTTTGTGGGTCGGCTGATGCTGGCCACCACATCGTGAATGTAGAGCTGCACAATCTCGTCTGCATCATAGTTGCCTGCGTTCGTGACCGTGACAGAGGCTGTACGGCCATTCAGACGGATATCGCTGTATTCGAAATGGGTATAGCTTAGTCCATAGCCGAAAGGGTAGAGGGCATCGTTACGAACGTCAAGGTAGTTGCTGAGAAACTTGGAAAACTTCTCGGCTCCCTCGCCAGCAGGACGGCCCGTAGGCAGCTGATTATAATAAAGAGGCTCCTGACCTGTAGCCTGCGGCAGGGAGACCGTAAGCTTTCCGCTGGGAGACTTGTCGCCGAAGAGCACGTCGCAGATCGCATCGCCCGACTCGCTGCCACCAAACCATACGTTCATGATGGCAGGCACATGCTGCTGTTCCCATGTCATTACCGTAGGACGGCCGGAGAAGTTCAGCAGTACGAGCGGTTTGCCAAGGGCAAGCAGCTCCGTGAGCAGATTCTTCTGCACATCGAAAAGCTGGAGATCGGTGCGCGAGGAGCTCTCGCCACTCATCTCGGCTTCCTCTCCCATGGCACAGACAATGACATCAGCCTCTTTGGCAATGCCGATCGCCTCATCGTGCATCTTTGCAGGATCGCCCCACGCTGTCTTGCGGTAATGGCTGCCGGCATCCTGAAGCAAAGAGTCGGAAGTAAAGTTACAGCCCTGGGCACACAGTACGGTCGCCTTACCATGAACGGCGCGCATCATCGCCTCCTTCAGCGTGCTGTACTTGTCGGGCACTGCAGCCACCGACCACGTACCAGCCATGTTGATACGGTTATCGGCCATAGGACCTATCAGGGCTATCTTGCCCTGCTTCTTCAGGGGCAGGAGCTGGTTCTCATTTTTCAGAAGCACAAAACTCTTGGCAGCCATCTCCCGGGCAGCCTTACGGTTTTCCTCTGTATATACATCACGATCGTGACGCTTCTCATCGAGAAAGCGGTAGGGATCTTTGAAGAGTCCCAGGTCGTACTTGGCTTCCAGTATGCGCCGACAGGCCTGATCTATTTCTGCCATTGTCACCTTACCTTCCTTAAGCGACTGCTGCAGGGTCTTGGCATATCCCCCTGCGCACATGTCCATATCGGTACCTGCCTTGAGCGCCATAGCCGAGGCCTGCTGAAGATCGCCCAACCCGTGCTTTGTGATTTCCTCGATCGAAGCATAATCGGTGACGATGAAGCCTTTCCAGCCCCACTGCTTACGAAGCACATCGTCGAGAAGCCATCGGTTGGCAGTGGCGGGAATATAGTCAACGACATTGAAAGACGTCATGAAAGACCCTGCACCAGCCTTGGCAGCTGCCTTATAAGGCGGGAAGAACTGATTGTACATGCGGATATGACTCATATCCACCGTGTTGTAGTCGCGGCCAGCCTCGGCGGCACCATAGAGCGCATAGTGCTTCACGCAGGCCATCATGTTCTCCACGCCATAGCTGCCCTGATAGCCCCGCACCATGGCTTCGGCAATCCTGCTGCCGAGGAAAGGATCCTCGCCGCTACCTTCGGCGATACGCCCCCAGCGGGCATCGAGGGCAATATCTACCATCGGACTGTAGGTCCAGTTCACACCATCGGCCGTGGCTTCCTTGGCAGCGATACGGGCACATTGCTCTATGGCCTCCAGATCCCAGCTGCACGACTGTGCCAAAGGAATGGGGAAGATGGTTTCATAACCGTGTACCACGTCCATGCCGATCATCAGTGGAATGCCTAAACGGCTCCTCTTGACAGCAGCATCCTGCAGCCGGCGGATGTTCTCAAACCCCTTCATGTTGAGGATAGCCCCGACCTTACCCTGGGCAATGATCTCGAGCCGTGGGCTGTCTTTCCTGACACCTGTGGTTATGGAGCCGGCCGGCATCAGATTCAGCTGTCCTATTTTCTCTTCGACAGTCATCTTTGACATGAGGTCGCTGATAAACTGATCCCGGGTCTGGCCCATTGCCGTGAGGCTCATCAACAGCATCAGGCCCATAAATAGTTGTTTCTTCATATCTGTAGTTTATATTATTGGTGAAGTATATTGATTTTCTGCACAGGTTTCAACGAGTTGCTCACCTTCTGTTTCATCGCAGTGATGCGGGCAGTGGCTGTACCCCTGATGTCGCGACTGGAGGCACCCACCCTGAAAGTATAAATACCGGCATCGACTACCCAGGCACTCTGCTTCTCGTGGAATGAGGCAAGGTCGGCCACGTCGATATTCATCGACAGCGTTTCGCTGTCACCCACCTTCAGCTCCTGGGTCTTGGCAAAGGCCTTCAGCTCCTGAGCCGGCTTTTCTATACTGCCACGGGGTGCGCTGACATATACCTGTACGATTTCCTTTCCTGCGGACTTACCCACATTGGTGATCGTGACAGAAACAGTAACCTTGTCGCCTTTTACATTGACAACAGGGTTATCATACTTGAAAGTGGTATAACTCAATCCGTAACCGAACGGATAGCTCACCTTCTGATGGAAGGTGTCAAAATATCTGTAGCCTACATATATGTCTTCCTCATAGTTCGTGTAGTCGATGAGTGGCCGCAGCTCGCCCGACTCTTTTTGCCCTACGGTGGGACGAACTTTGGGTGCATTGAGTGGCATGTTCTTACTGGAATAGTGATCTTCCAAACGAATGGGGAACGTCATGGGCAGCTTGCCTGATGGGTATCTTGAGCCACTGATGACATCGGCCATAGAGTTGCCACCCTCCTGACCACACTGCCAGGGCAGCAGTATGGCATCGGGTAGATGCTTCCAGCTGGCAGTCTCTATTACACCATCAATATTGAGCAGCACCACGACCCGCTTGCCAACCCTGTGGAAAGCCTCACAGACTTTAGCCACCAGCTGGCGTTCTGTCTCGTTGAGCGAGAAGAGATCTGCATGACGGTCTCCGCCCTCTCCGGCATTTCGCCCGATGGTGATGATGGCAGCGTCTGTACGGGTAGCCTGCGCCTGAAGGCTGTCGGCATCAGGGACAAACTCCCCAGCATGAGGAGGTGTGTCAAACCATGTGGTCGGCTGCTTGCGGGCCTCCTTCTGAAATGCGGTGATAAACTCGCGATAGGCTTTTAGAAGCTCCCGGTCGGAGGTATAACCGTTGTTACGCAGACCCTCGATTAAAGATATGGTATATAAGCTGTTGACAGAGCCCGATCCAGATCCACCTGCGAGAATGTCATAGCTTGTGGAACCATACACAGCTATATTCCGAACCTTACTGCCGAAAGGAAGGGTGGCATTCTTGTTCTCAAGCAGGGTGATACCCTCTGTAGCGGCTTCGCGTGTCATGCGGGCATGCGACTGAAGATCTGGAGTGTCATTATAAGCTTCGCCTTTGAAACGTGGGGTGCGGACGATGAGCTCCAAAATGCGGCGAACATTGCGGTTTAATGCCGCTTCGCTGATTCTGCCACTCTTGACACCTGCCCTGATACTATCCGGATCGAACGGCAAGCCTGGCTGGATCATATCATTGCCCGCATTAACGTTGGCAGAACGATCCTTGCCACCAAACCAGTCGGTCATAACTGCACCCCTGAATTTCCATTCGTTCCGAAGAATGGTAGTGAGCAGGTCATAACGCTCTGACGTAAAAGTGCCATTCACCTTATTATAAGATGACATGACTGTCCAGGGCTGTGCTTTCTTGACCGGAATCTCAAAGGCCTTGAGATAAATCTCCCTCGCTGCCCTCTGGGAGACTCTGGCATCATTGCCCATACGGTTGGTTTCCTGATTATTGAAGGCAAAATGTTTCAGAGAGGTGCCAACACCATTGCTCTGAACCCCCAGAATATAGGCGGCAGCGATGTTGCCGGAAAGAACCGGATCTTCACTATAGTACTCAAAGTTACGTCCGCCAAGCGGATTCCGGTGAATGTTATTGGCCGGCCCCAGCAGCACATCGACGCCATAGTCGCGTACCTCTTCGCCTATCGCCTTGCCCACACGCTGTACCAGATCTATGTTCCAGCTGCTCGACAGACAGGTACCGATGGGAAACCAGGTGCAGTAATACGTCTTGCTGAAGAAGTCACGCTTGGGGTCGATGCGCAGACCGGCAGGACCGTCTGCAAGCACTATGGCGGGTATGCCCAACCGTTCAATGGGGTAGGTCGTGCCGGCCGCTCCGGGCACCAGTGACCTTGTGCTGCCGACGACAGGCATTCCTACTGACACGCCGGGCATTCCCGTACCCACGAGGATACGCACCTTCTCGTCGAGTGTCATAGCCTGAAGCACTTCTTCAATGTTGTCTGCACGCAGCTGTGGTACTGAATTCTGAGCCTGGACAGCAGTGGTGCAGAATAGGGCTGCGAAAATAAGAAATGGTTTGATTTTCATTTTTTTAGATTGAGTTAGCTGTTTTGATATTCTGATGGCGACATGCCCGTGGCATTCTTAAAATACTTGGTGAAAAGAGACTGGCAGTTGAAGTTCAGCTTATCGCAGATCTGCATCATCGTATACTGACGGCTTTTGATCAGTGCCTTGGCCTCCATAATGACCATACGCTTGATATGGTCACCGGCATAACTCCCACTCTCTTTATAGATAATCTGAGAGAGGTACTTAGGTGTCAGGCAGAGCTTGTCGGCGTAAAACTTGATATTGCGTTCCCTCGTAAAGTTCTGTTCTACGGATTGAACGAAACGTTCATAGATATACTGGTTCCGGGTAAGTTTGCGGTGCTGGCGCTCTATGTTTTTTACCTCCTTGACCAGGGACGATATCAGAAGAAACGAGATGCTTTCGATAAGTCCACGCGCTATCTCACGAATGAAAAGTGGTCTGTCTTCTACGGTTAGGTTAGCTTTCAGCGTGTTGTACAATTGAAGCATAGAAGAGGTGGTCTCATCAGACATGTGGCATACGGGGTGGGTAACCGTAAGGTTCAGAATCTCGGAGGAGTCGCCACTGATAAGTGTTGGAAAATAGAAATTGTTGCTGATCACGAGCAGGAAGAACCGGGCATCAGTGCTCATGCCATAGAAGTGCCCTAAAGTTCCGCTGCGATTGATGACGGCATCATTCCTCTTTAGGGTATAGTCTGTGAAGTTATTACCAATGCCGATCTGGCCTTCAAGACAGATCAGAATAGTGATCGCGGACACTAATTTGTTGGGTGTATTCTTGAATGCATCACTGACTATCGGGTCCAGATGGATAGAAGAATCAAAATTGTCGTTTAATATCAATACATCGTCTAATGATGCCACCTTGGGTTGGTCGAATAACGTCTGAAAACCTACGTCTCTGTATGCACGTGCCATAATAGATCTGTTTTTAGTTATACACGCCACAAATATACTAAATATTTTAAAGCGATGAGCAAAAATACGTCCAATGTTCAAACATTTATTCCGATAGGATAAGGAATAATACAAAATTGTGTTTAGCTTTGCACCAACAACTAAAAACAAGGAGCCAACCAAGATGAGAAGAATATACGTTGCCATACTTATCATGCTGCTTCCCATAGCAGCGATGGCAGAAAAGCTACCCTATAAGAATCCTAAGCTGTCGCCCGAGGAGAGAACTCGTGACCTTATAAGTCGCATGACGCTTGACGAGAAGATAGCCCAGATGCAGTGCGAATGGCTGATGGGCAAGGTCAGGGTGATGACCAACGGCAAATTTGATGAGGCAAAAGCTGCTGGCAGATGGGGCAACGGCATAGGTGAGCTGGCAAGACTCAATGAAGATCTGAGCATAACAAGAAGAGAGCAGTTCGGGCAGACGCTGAGTCCGCGCAGGGGAGCCAAACTCTACAATCAGATTCAGAAATATTTCATAGAGAAGACGCGGCTTGGAATCCCTGTCGTGTCACACGAAGAGTGCCTGCACGGGCAACAGTCTAAAGATGCCACAAACTTTCCCGTACCCATTGCGCTGGCCAGCAGCTGGGACGAAGAACTGATCCATCAGATATATACTGCCGTGGCCAAAGAGGTTCGGTCGCGTGGAGGAAGTCATGTCCTGGGGCCTGTGCTGGACGTGGTGCGCGACCCGCGATGGGGACGTACTGAGGAGACGATGGGCGAGGACACCTATTATAATTCGCGCATGGGCAAAGCCATCGTAAAGGCTCTGCAGGGGACAGAATATCTGATAGACGACGAACATGTGGGCGTAACGTTGAAGCATTTTGGCGTACATGGCAACAGTGAGGGAGGCGTAAATACAGCTCCGAGCTATATGGACGAGCACGAGGCCCGCCAGACGTTTCTCCTGCCTTTCCGCGAAGTAATCCGTGAGTGCGATCCCATGTATGTCATGGTTACCTACAACGAACTCTGGGGGCAGCCCGCCCACGCCAACTCCTATCTGCTGCAAAACATTCTACGCGATGAGTTCGGGTTCAAGGGTACTATCGTTTCTGACTACGGCGGCATTAGCAACATACACGCTGTCGATAAATCTGCACCCGACTATGACGAGGCGGGCATACGGGGCTTGATGGCGGGAGTGGAAATGGAACTTCCTGACATTCTGAGCTATAAGAATCTCAAGACACTTGTAGCGGAAGGACGTATCAGTGGACAGGCTATTGACAAGGCCGTTACACATATCCTCCTGAACAAATTCCGGCTGGGACTGTTTGACCGGCCTTATGTTGACCCTGCTAAAGCGGAGCAGATCGTGGGGTGTGAGGCTCATCGGAAGTTGGCCTATCAAGCTGCTGCGGAGTCGATGGTGCTGCTGAAGAACGACAATCGTCTCCTTCCACTCGACAAAGATAAGGTTAAGTCGATAGCTCTGATCGGTCCCAATGCCAACCGCTGTATCTTAGGCGGTTACTCTGACGTACCCCGAGACACCATCACCCCGCTAAGAGCTATTCGGGAGAAATACGGAGACAAAATGAATATCCTCTATGCTGAAGGTGTTCGACTGACAAATTCGAACGACAATTCGCATCCTAATGTCAGGCTCCTCACGGAGCAGGAAAATCGGCAACGCATTCGGGAGGCCGTAAAGACCGCGGAAAAGGCCGATGTGATCGTACTGTTTTTGGGTGAGAATGAAGCCATGAGCCGGGAAGCTACTACTGCAGAAACGCTGGGCGACTTACCTACGCTGGATCTCTTGGCCGGGCAGAAGCAGCTCATTGATGAGATTGTGGCATTGGGGAAGCCTGTGTGCGCCTTCGTCAACAGTGGTACAACGCTGTCGCTCGGCTATCTGGAAGAGAATGTGCCTGCTGTGATGCAATGCTGGTATCTCGGACAGGAAGGCGGCTATGCCATGATCGACGCATTGTTCGGCGATGTTAACCCCAGCGGCAAACTTACCATTTCGTTTCCGCGCAGTGTCGGACATCTACCGTCGTACTACAACTACAAGCCCTCATCTCGCAGAGGATATAACTTAGGATTTGACATTTCGCCATTGCATCCGTTTGGTTATGGACTAAGCTATACCACCTACCGATACAGCAACCCGAGGATCGACAGGCAGCAGATGGCGGCCGGCGATACGGCTGTCGTCAGCATTGACGTGGAGAACATGGGCTCGAGGGACGGAAGCGAGATAGTGCAGATGTATGTCACCGATGACTATGCCACGATGACACGCCCTGTAAAGGAACTCCGCGGGTTTAAGCGCGTTCACCTGAATCCCGGAGAAAAGCAGACCGTAAGTTTCAGGATCGACAAGGATCTTTTGTCATATTACGACAGAAACAACCACTGGCAGTGTGAGCCCGGCATTTTCACGATTGCCGTGGGAGCATCGTCAGAAGACAACCAGAAGGTAAAACTCGAAATAAAATAAAGCTGTTATGAAAACCTTGAAACAACTGATGATAGCTGTCTGTTGCAGTATAGCCGTTACGGCATCGGCAGATAGCTATGAAATTCCACATCTGGAGAAGACCAAGACCAGTGTGCAACTTGTGGTTGACGGAAAGCCTTATATCATGCTGGCCGGCGAACTGCACAACTCTTCTACGGGCAGCAGTCACTACATGGCACCCATCTGGCAGCGCATGGCCGACAAAAACCTGAACACCGTGATTGCCGCCGTCAGCTGGGAGCTGGTAGAACCGCAGGAGGGGAAGTTCGACTTCCAATTGGTGGACAGCATGCTTGATGGGGCACGCAAGGCCAACTTAAGATTGGTGCTACTCTGGTTCGGATCATGGAAGAACGGGGTCTCCACTTACGTTCCCGGCTGGGTAAAGAGGGATCAGAAGCGTTTCCCGCTGGCAAGATATAAGGACGGAGAGGTAACCAACACGCTCTCGCCACTGGGAGAAAACTCCATGAAAGCAGACAAACAGGCATTCTCTAAATTGATGGAGCACATCAAGGCTGTTGATGGCAGCCAGCACACCATCATAGCTATCCAGATAGAGAACGAGATGGGCACGCTCGACATGATGTCCAGCTATATGAACAAGGATAACCGGGCTATGCGCGACTATTCCGAAGCAGCCAACAAAGCCTTTGGGGAGGCTGTGCCCGCAGAGCTTCTGCAATATCTTAAGAACAACAAAACGCTTCTGCAACATGCTGTTGCAGAAGCATGGAAGGCCAATGGCAGCAAGATGAAGGGCAGTTGGGAAGAGGTGTTCGGCAAGAGCCAACCAGCCAAGAAGGTAGATCGTAACGACCCCAACCTGATGAAGGACATGTCGTGGCAGAAAGAATATCCGTGGCTGACGGAAGAGATCTTTAACGCCTGGTATTACGCCAGATATGTGGAACAGCTGGCTGCGGCAGCCAAGGATATTTATCCTATTCCGTTATATGTTAATGCATGGTTGAAACAGCTATGGGCACACGAACCTGGGAAGTATCCCTCCGGAGGGCCACAGCCTCATCTGTTTGACATTTGGCATGCAGCCGCGCCTCATGTAGATCTATATGCACCTGATCTGTATGCTACATCGCTATTCGACTGGGTGTTGAGTGGCTATGACCAGCCGGGCAATCCAGTCATTATGCCAGAAACCAAATCTTCTGCAGATGGTGCAGCCCGCTCCTTTTATGCCTTCGGACGCTACAACATGCTTTGCTATTCTCCATTTGGCATAGATGGTGGGGGCTGACGTTAAGTGCTGATCCTCATGACCATGCCTATGACAAGGCCTACGGACTGTTGAAGCACCTGACACCATACATTACAAAGTACGCCGGTACAAAACATAAGAACGGTCTGCTCCTTGATGAGGGCCGGGAGAACGACAAGATACAGATGGGTAAGTACACCATTACCGCCCGTCCTTTTTCTGCTCGTACCTCACAGGCTGTGGTAGGTGTTTCCATTGCCGACCAGAAGAAGGAAGCAACCAATGTCGCCGGTGCACTCGTAATCCAAACAGGAGAAGATGAATTTATTGTGGCTGGTGGTATTGGCGAAATGGTTGTCAGCTTCCGTCTGACCAATGCCGACAAGGAGCATCATGCCTCGTTTGAGTCTGTCGATGAAATCACCTTCACGGAGGATGGTAGGGAATTACTTCATCGCTTAAACGGAGATGAGACGGCCTATGGTGGCCCCGTAATCCCGAAGGGAGAAGTCAAGGCTTTCAGAGTGAAATTGTATGAATATTAAAATTAAACGAAGGTGTGCTAAAAACTGGTTTTTGATTTTCTCAACTTACACTGTGTAAGAATCAAATGATTAAAACGGTAAAATAAAAGCTATACCTTTATCCTGCATCGGAGAAAGATATAGCTTTTTCATAGGTAGCTCTTCATTTGTAACATTTCGAGAAAGTATTTTTATTTTTGACATACCCTCCTAAATCAGCAAAACATATGAGTGGGTCGATATAGTCACCAATCTTGGAACTTGGGTGTCCCAATGACGAAAGCAGGATAAATAATGAGGGAGACGACAAACGAATGTCGTCTCCCTCATTTATTTATATACAGCAGGTAAACTTTCAGGGACACAGCCGAAGCAGACGCAGGTCCAACATCGAGGTCCCTTCATTCTAACCTCTGCCCTTTATAGCTTCACCACAACGCGGCTGCCATTGTACTTGACCAGTTTACCTTTGACCGCATGGTCGATATCTAGGCCTTGCGCATGTGTCGGACTGACAAGAATGACGTTGAACTTACGGTTCTTCAGCATACCATTGAACGAACCTTT